>Ga0209292_1005786_pt1 | contig 12464 bp, 8 predicted proteins | sample GOMGulsemesocosm_2_FD_184634 | JGI IMG/M metagenome (GOLD analysis project Ga0209292, IMG submission 184634) | Methane-oxidizing microbial communities from mesocosms in the Gulf of Mexico - GOM9C Gulf of Mexico (SPAdes) (version 2) | ecosystem: Environmental > Aquatic > Marine > Cold seeps...
AATTCCTAACATTTCACCCGATGCTGTCAAGATAGGTAAACACACCTCAGATTTTACTTTTGGGTCGCAAATATAATATTCGCCGCCTTGTGCTTGATAGCTTTCAATATCATTAATAATTCGCGGTGTTTTTGATAGTGCCACTTGAACATTATTACTAAGAAGTGAAAAATCTGAAGTTAGCGGAAATATAGGTCTACTAGGCGTACCATGATAAGAGAGTTTAACAAGCCCCTCTTCATTGTTGATATCACGCTTTTGATATATACCAAACCAATCAACACCAGAAGCTTTTACAATGTAATCAACAATCTGTGCGAGCATTTGCATTGAATTAGCTAAATTAGCATCGATTACTTGGGTTTCTTTTAGTAAAAGGCTTCTTAAATCAAAAGGTTCATCTTGTAAATTACCAAATAAACTACAGCTCCCTCCCTCACCAAGTTCTGGAATTTTATATTGCCACTGTATTTCATTTACTGCATTGTTATTATTTAAAAATGTTTTAAGCGACTCTAAATGTCGACTGATCAGAGCATGATCACAGGTTGTTTTTATGGAGTTTAAATATGCAATCATTATGGACGTCTACACTTCTAAATATCTATAGTAAAAATACTACCATGGAAATTAGTGCTTGTTAAGCATTGTTTGCTCTTTCATTTAAACAGTAATTTATTTTTATTTTATTACCGACATCGTTGTAAGAAACACCAGATGCAATCTCTTCCATTAAACCTAGCCCTCTACCATGAGAATGGGCTTTATTATCAGCATTATGACTCAGCTTAGTGCAAAAACCCTTTCCTGAATCTTCTATCGTAAAGACCACGTTTTGATCTTCGGGTAGATATGAAGCTGTAAAATTTAAAAATCCGGAGTTTAATTGCGATAACACTTCAGCTCTTTGAATGTAATATTCGTAAAATCCATCTTCTGTATCTTTACCTTGAGAGTCTAAACCTAAAATCCCATGGTCGAGTGCATTATTATAAGCCTCCGATAAAAGTAAAAATAAGTTTGATCTGTGCTCTGACGCCCCTTCTATACTGCAGACTAAATCAACAAACTGGACGACTGGATCGGATGTTTTTAGCTGTTGGTGTTCTAATTTAATATTAAACGTTATAGGTATTTGACAAAAAGTTCTATGTTCATCGTCAGGTAAAGGCGTTGCTTTACAGCGTATCAACGCCAAGCTTAAATCATCTTGCTGCTCAATATCACCTGTAAACTCATATACAGCATTAACCACATCTTCTATTTTTGCTTGTCTTGAACATGACATGATTTCTAATACTCGTTCTTCACCAAAGAATTCATCATTAGGATCTGACGCTTCTATAATGCCATCAGTAAAAACCAGTATGCGATCTGTATTTTCTACTTCAAAATGCACTATGGTATCTTCAAACTCATAACTTTCTAAAATACCTAATGCCATATGCTGAGATTCTAATTCTCTTTTAACTTGCCCTATTTCATCTAATATATACCCCTCAGGTAACCCCCCAAGCCAAGCGTTGACACTACGCCCAGACTTATTAATCTCTAAAATAGTCGCAGCACAAAACATATGTCCAGGTAGTAAATCCGATAACATGCTATTAAGCTCGCTTGCAATTTCGCCTACAGTAAGGCCTTTATGCGCCATACTATAAAATATTTTTGAAGTTGGTAATGCGCCAATAGCTGCTGCTAATCCATGTCCAGTGAAGTCTCCTAACATGATATATAAGCCACCAATTGGACTGGGAGATACTAAAAACAAATCTCCGTTAAACATAGAGGCGGGTGATAAGTGGTAATCGATAATATCGGGGACTTTAAGATGTTCAACTAGCGCATTTTTAAAAATATGTTCAACAATTTCATGTTCTCTTTGAACTTCATTTTGATGAAACTCTAATAATTTTTTTTGCTCAAAACTTTTTTGACTTAATTCCCTTGTGCGAGTATGCGCTTTAATTTTTGCAGATAAAATAATTTTATCAAAAGGTTTGCTGATGAAATCATCGCCACCCACTTCTAAACAGCGAGTTAAACTTTTTTGGTCATCCAATGCAGTAATGAATATAATAGGAAGGTAAACATCACTTGCTTGTTTTTTGATAAGTGGTGCAGCTTCATACCCGTCCATGACGGGCATCATCACATCTAATAATACAATATCTGGATTGATACCAGAAAATTGTTCTACAGCTTCTTTACCATTGGATACACAAAAAACTTCATGTGATTCTTGTTCAAGCATAAACTTCAATAAAGTACAGTTTAATGCCTGATCATCAACAACTAAAATACGCAAAAAAAACTCCAAATTTTAAGTAAGACATAAAAATACTTTACAACGTTAAAAATGGGGTTTAATCAATATCGAATTTTTTATCAAAACGGGATATTTGTAATATTTTTTTAATTTGTGGCTTACAATTGGCTATTTGAATACTTGAAACTGAATCACCTAGAGATTTTTTCATATTCAGTAACATACCTAAAGCTGAACTATCCATATAGTCAGTTTCGCGCAAATCAATAATCACTTTTGGTGTTTTATCACCAATTTCTGAGTATGCAGAACGAAAAGCTTGAACTAGGTTAAAGTCAAATTTTCCCTTTATTTGTATTGTGAATAATTTACCATCAGATGAAAAATTTTTATTCAAACTCATCATATTTTCCTTCATTTAGAAAATGCATAGATTTATTAATAGGATATTCTAGTTATAAATAAAGCTGTAAATCTGATGTTTTTCAACATAAGTTGTAAATTTAAATCATCTTTTTATCTTTTTAGTTAATAAAGTATAAAAATAACGAGCGAAACCCTTAAACCTGTCACCCTTATTCCACTATAATATAAAATCACGTTAGAGCGTTTTATAATAAATCATAGAGTTAAAATACTTTTATATACAATTTCTATAATTTCACGACCCTTAAGGTAAATTTATGCAAGATTCTAATTTAGTTTATTCAACAGATTTTGGCCGAATAGAACAACAAAAAGAGCAAAAAGTTGAAGATGTAAAACTATTTAAAGATGGCTTTATTCGAATTGAACGTCAAACTAAAGGCCGAAAAGGTAAAGGCGTAATGTTAGTTGTAGGCATTGATCCACAAGATCATGACCTTAAGAAGTTAGCTAAAACAGTTAAAAGCAAAATGGGCCAAGGTGGCGCAGTGAAAGATGGCGTTATTGAAATTCAAGGTGATGATAGAGCTAAGCTAAAAACAATTTTAGAAAGCGCAGGCTTTAAAGTAAAAATAGCAGGAGGCTAACATGATTGATTTATCACCTTCAGATCTGCATATTTTATTAGTTGAACCCTCTTTAACACAGCGAAATATCATTATAAAAGAGTTAAAACTAGAAGGTATTACACATATTGACCATGGACAAAATCACAGGGAAGCATTTGAAAAAATAAAATTAAATACACCCGATCTCGTGATCAGTAGTCTGCACTTCACCGATGGCAGTGCCTTAGATTTATTACATGCCATAAAAAAAGATGACAATATAGATGATGTGCCATTTATGTTGATCTCCAGTGATACAAGGAAGCAGTCATTGGAAACATTTAAGCAATCTGGCGTCATCGCAATTTTACCTAAACCTTTCACTCGTGAAAATTTAGGCAAAGCAATAAATGCAACTTTAGATATATTAAGTCCACAAGAGTTAGAGCTTAATTTATTTGATGTGCATGATATCAGAGTATTAATAGTTGATGATTCAAGGCTCGCCCGCAATCATATTAGACGTGTCTTAACAAATTTAGGTATTCAGCACTTTAATGAGGCTGAAGATGGTCAAGAAGCTATCTCTATTTTAAATGCCGTAATGTTTGATTTGATCGTGACAGATTACAATATGCCTGAAGTTAATGGTCAAGAATTAGCACAGTTTATCCGTAATGAATCACATCAATCACATGTGCCTATCTTAATGGTATCGTCAGAGGCTAATGATACCCATTTAGCAAATATCGCACAATCAGGTGTAAACGCGATGTGCGATAAGCCATTTGAACCTAAAACCGTTAAAAAACTACTTTATCAATTATTAGATAATCACTAAATATCATTCAAGTTAAGAGCAGTGACTTCAATATCATTATTACGTTTTTAATGTATTCCTAAACTGCTCTAATTTATTTTCAGCTAAAGGTTGACTGAAATAATAACCTTGAACAATATAACAACCATTTTTCTCTAAAAACTCAATTTGTTCTGAAGTCTCAACGCCCTCAGCTACCAAATTAAGCTTTAATTTAGTTGCCATAGCGATTATCGCAGCGGTAATAGCCATATCACTCGTATCTTGTGGAATATCTTTTACAAATGATCTGTCTATTTTAAGAATATCAACTGGGAAGCGCTTTAAGTAACTTAATGAAGAAAATCCAGTACCAAAATCATCAATAGATAATGCAAGACCCAAAGCTTTAAGCTCATGTAATTGCGCTATTGCAACTTCTATATCACCCATTAACATACTTTCAGTTAATTCTAGATGTATATTATCTGGACAAGCACCCGTTTCAGCTAATATTTTGGAAAGTAAATCAACTAAGTTGCTATCTTTAAACTGTCGTGCTGATAAATTAATTGATACATTATTTTCAACATTTTGTTCAACCAGTCTCGCTGCAAATCGACAAGCTTCCCAAAGCACCCACTCCCCTAACTCAACAATAATCCCTGTACTTTCTGCAATTGGAATAAATTTATCTGGAGGTATCATGCCTTTAACTGGGTGGAACCACCTGATCAGAGCTTCGTAACCCACTATAACCCGCGTTCTACTATCAAGTTGAGGTTGGTAATGTAATTCAAATTGCTTTTCTTTTAATGCCACTCTGAGCTCATTTTCGATTAACATTCGCTCTTTCGCTGCGGCATTCAGATCAGCATTGTAAAAATGATAGGTATTGCGCCCTTTAGCTTTTGCTTCATACATAGCTAAATCAGCATGTTTTAATAGTTGATCTTCTTCTGAACTATCTTCTGGTGCTAATGTAATTCCTATACTTGCACTGACAATGACTTCGTCATTTACTAACTTAATCGGTTTATTGAGTGTTTGTTGTATAGTATTTGCAACTTCCGTTGCTTTTTCTCTATCATTTATACCACTGAGTAATACCGCAAATTCATCTCCACCCAAACGCGCAATTGTGTCTTCCGCTCTTAATCTAAACTTTAATCGATTTGCAACTTCTAACAATAATTGATCACCCGCATCATGACCTAAAGTATCGTTAATTCTTTTGAATTCATCTAAATCAAAATAGAATAAAGCAAATGAGTAATGTCCTCGAGAAGCCAATGCCATTGATTTTCTAAGCTGCATTCTAAAAAATGCACGATTAGATAATCCCGTTAACGTATCATAGTATGCTAATTGCTCCATTTTTCGTTGGCTTTCTTTTACAAAGCTAATATCTTGCGCCGATGCAACATAACTTGTAACTGAGCTATCCTCATCTCTTATTGGAGAAATACTTAAAGAAACCCAAATCGCTTTATTATATATATTTCTAAATAATGTGTCGCCGCGCCAATAATGTCTGCTTTTAAGATCAAGCTCTATATCTTCTACTAATATTTGCATTTCTTGTGCAATAATATTAAGTATTGATGAACCGAGGAGTTCTTTTTCTTCATAACCTGTCATTTCAGGCATTTTAGGATTGACATAAACGATATTTAAATCGGCATCAGCAATAACAACAGCACTTCCCGAAAACTCAACAGCTTTATTAAGGCGCTTAGCAGCCAATTCAGCTTCTTCTTTTTCTATGATCCGTTGATCTAAATTGTCTAAATGTTTCGTTATTTCCTCAGACATTATTTTAAAAGCACCATTTAAAGTGCCAATTTCATCTTTATTGTCTTCAGGAAAATCAACTTTAGCTCTTCCTTTACTTTTACCAAAAGCATTCACTGAATGAACTAAAGTAATAACGCGTTTTAATAACAATTCATTTAAAGATTGATGTAATAAAATAACCACTAATGCAGTGTAAATGACAAATAAACCAAAGAATTTTATTTCTAATTCATCCAGAGCAGACAAAATAGATGAGCGTTTTTTATAAACACCAATATACCAGTCAAGTGGTGCCATTTTATGTATGTTTACAAGATGTATTTCATTTTTTTCTAAAAACGTACCATCCATATGAGGTAAGTCTTTTTTAATGGCTGATTGAACAAGTTCTTTTAAATGTACAGGTATTAAATCACTTGTTTCTAACAACTGATTCATATCTCCCTCTTTCTTTTCAATCAAACTATTGATCAAAGGGTGAGATAATATTTGCCCTTGTTTATTAAAAATAAAAAATTGTTGCTCTTTATCTGATACAGAAAAGTGCTTAATCAAATCCTGAAAAATTAAGTCGCTGCCCGTAATACCGAGGAATTCATTTTTGTAATATAGCGGCACAATTAAACTGACTACCCACTTATGCCAAATATCATCGTAATAAACGGGTGTCCACACAGGACTTCTTGAGGGGTTATTCTCTTCTAATGCCACAGAATAAAAAACATCATTTGAAAATTTGTGATCTGGCTCTAATTGCACGGCCCAGTTTGGAGGAGAAACACGTATAAAGTTATCTTTGCTAATAAAATAAAAATTAAAAAAATCTTTCGTTAAAGTAGGAGAAATTATTTGCCAAAGCACTTCTGTATCATAAAATAATCTTTTGTAGCTATCATTAAAATTTGATTGAGGAATATACGCAGCAGATAGACCATCTAATGCGATGCTTCTCACTACACCTTGTTGTGAAGTATCAAATTCAATCTTTTTTTGATTTTGTTTTATAAAGTTATATTCAAATAATTGCTGTTTAACAACAAAGTTCGCTTTTGTTGCTATCTTGGTTTTATTATCAATAATTTGATTAAACTGGTTTATAAAGTTGCTACCACTTCTTTTTAAAGCCTCATGCTCTTCAAATATTAATTGTTTACGTTCTGATTTTAGCATCAAAACAGCTGCGCTCATGCCTGCAATTAAACAAATAACTGATATTAAAACTGATAATTTAACGCTAAGAGAGTTTCTCCCATAGCGAGATGGTAAACGGCTATACTTCAAAATTAAACCTATACAATTATGTTTAAAAATGGCTTTTGCCATCAACCCCTTAAATATAAAATAAACTCAGCACAAACAACACCTTTTTTATATATAAGCGCTTTAATTTATATAAATCTTTCAATTATACGTAATAAAAAATATTATTTTTAAAAATAAATAAATCATTTATTGACTTATGACGCGCTAATTTTTAAATTACAGGTATGAAACGAATTTATGCACGATTTTTCTTTATGTTTTTTATACTCCACCCCAAACGGGAGGCGGTTTAGTCACGACATAAGAAAAGTCAGCGACAAATACAAGCCTCCCAAATGGGAGGTTTTTTTTTGCATTAAATTTTAAAAACCGGGAATGAGGAAATAACTATGGCTAATGATGCATTACAAGCATTACGAAAAGATATCAATGAGATTGATTCTGAATTATTAATACTACTGACAAAACGTCGTCGTATTAGTCATTCTGTTGTTGAATATAAGATATCTAATAATAAACCAATTAGAGATGAACAAAGAGAAGTTGCGTTATTAGAAAAGTTAATATCATATGGCAAGTCTCTTGGTTTAGATGCTTATTATGTAAATAGTGTTTTCCAAACAATTATTGAAGATTCAGTATTACACCAGCAAGCAATGCTGCAACAGAATATTAATCCAGATATTAAAGGTGAAACCAATCGCGTTGCATACTTAGGTGGCCAAGGTTCATATAGCCAATTAGCATGTCATAAATACTTCAGTCGTCGAAGCGATCATCTAGTAGAGCTTGGTTGTACTAGCTTTTTTGAAATCACTAATAAGGTTGAAACCGGTCAGGCTGACTTTGGTTTATTACCAATAGAGAATACATGTTCAGGAAGTATCAATGAAGTGTTCGATTTATTACAACATGCACAAGTGGCAATTGTTGGTGAATTAACACAATCGATAGAGCACTGTTTAATCGCAAAAGATGGCTTAGAACTACCTGACATCACTAAAATATTTGGTCATCCACAACCTTTCACACAGTGTAGTCAATTTATTCAAGGTTTAGAAAACATCCAACTTGAATATTGTGATTCAACATCAAGTGCGATTGCAAAAGCATTAGAAACACCAAACAGTGCGGCTATTGCATCTCAACAAGCTGGTATAAAAGCAGGATTAGAAGTAGTGCAATCAGCTGTTGCTAATCAAGTTGAAAATCATAGCCGATTTATTGTTGTTGCTAGAAAGCCAATGCAAACATCAAAGCAGATCCCAACAAAAACAAGTTTAATTATGGCTACAAGTCAAAATGCGGGCTCTCTTGCTGATGCATTAATGATCTTTAAACAGCACAAAATCAACTTAGTTAAACTGGAGTCTCGTCCTGTACCTGGAAATCCGTGGGAAGAAGTGTTTTACGTTGATTTAGATGCTAATTTAATTCAAAGCAATACACAACAAGCGCTTGATGACTTAAAAGAAGTGACTGAATATGTAAGAGTACTTGGTTGTTACCCTAGTGAATCAATGACGCAAGTTGAAGTACAGAAGTAAAACTTTTGTTTTATAACTGCGCTATTAACAAGCGCAGTTATATACGAAGATTAGCTTATACTTTTTCTGTAAAGAACCACGAAGTGGCCTAAATAAAGATGCGAAGCAGATTTATTAATCTAAAACCTTAGAATCATTAGCCTTATTTAATAAAGCACGGCTCTGCTTTAAAAATGACTCAGCTGAATCAGAAAAATAACTTTTGGCATCACTAAAGCCAGCAATTAGCCCTGCTTTATCACCATTTTTTAGCTTAACTAATGTTTGTTCATAAATATCTTTATAATCTTCCAGTAACGACTCTACATTATCAAATTGCGCTAACATAATATCTGAATATAACCCTGGAGATTGTGCAAACAGCCGGCCTACCATCATCAGCTCTAGCTGGTATATTGGGGAAGAGCAACTTTTAATTTCCTTTAAACTATGTGTTTGCTTTGCTAAAAACTGTCCATAAACAAATGTTGTTAAATGTCGCATCACTTGCACAATCTGCATTGCTTCATCATGTTTTTTAGCATCCATTTCTACTAGTTGGGTACCCCAAATGGTAAGTTGGGCCAATAATGAATCGGTTTTTGTATCACCTCTACCACGACATACTACAATTGTTTGCTTAACCCAGTGCTCTATATCAGGACCAAACATAGGATGTAATCCTAGAACAGGGCCACTGTGACATGTCATCATGGCTTTTATAGGTTTTTCTTTTACACTTGTAATATCTACTAATAAGCAGTCATCATCTAGCTTAGGTAAGCTCTCAACAATTGCTTCCACTTTATTAATAGGTACTGATACTAATACTAACTTTGCACCTGCTAAAATCTCATCTTTTGACTCATATTGTGCTTTATCTAAAATTCTGACTTCGATACCCGAACGGCGTAATTGTTTCGCAAATAACTGTCCCATAACACCACTGCCGCCAATGATCACTGCAGGAGATAACTCAGGTGCAACACAAGCAAGTTCCGATTGTTGATTTTGATATGACTCTCTCATCATACGTCGCAAAATATCTTCAACTAAGTCGCCAGATACACCTTGCGCTTGCGCTTGTGATCTACGAGCCTCTAATAATTCTATTTCACGTTCCGGAATATAAACAGGTTTTCCTGAATCTCTTTTTATTTGACCTACTTGTGCTGTTATTTTATTTCTTTTCGCCAATATGGCGACCAACTCTGTATCACAAGCATCTATTTGTGAACGTAGAGAAGCTAATTTTTGATCCAAAACCGAACCCCGTAAACTTTATGTTACATTAGTAAATTATTGTATACAGTAAATACTACCATACTTTAAGCTAATCAAAAGTGATTCTTTTCATTCTAATGCTTGTAGTTAATGGTTATATATCGAATACTCAATATTTAGAATAACAATATAAAAGGAATTGTGTGTGGTTATCAACACCTCGAAATTTCAGTCTATAATTTTTTATTTAACCATTATGTTTTTGGGGTTATGTTTATCTGTATTAGTATATTTATCACTTTCAAAAGTAGAGGAATCTACTCTTAATTTAGTTGAAAATGAAATTCCCACATTGTCTCAAATAAAAAATGTTGTAGCACTATTGTCTGAGCAAGAAAGGTTATTATATGAATATTACGCGAAGGATGAAAATGATGTCTATATCCGTTTGCATAGTGCAAAAATTAGAGAGCTAGACTCACAACTGATTAAATTGACAAAAAAGCTAGGTAACCCTCAACTTAAAACCTCATTAATTCGCAAGGTAAATAAAATTAAGCTTACCGCGCTTGATTTAACCAAAAACCTATCTTCAGAGCAAACTCAATGGCAATTAGCAAGAGATCAACTCGCACAAGTAACTTTAATAAGAGAGGCGGCTTTACCTCATCTAGATGATATATTAAATGAACTCAACCTTAGGGTCGATTCCGGTTATCAAAAAACGAAGAGTGAATTAAATAAAACATCATGGACCGTAGTTGCATTTAGCCTTATTTTATTTGTGATTACATTAGTTGTAGGTCGCTATGTTAAGGGGTATTTAGAGCACAGCGAAAAAAGTGCACGGTTAGCACTTTTTCCAATGCGAAACCCCAATCCTATTCTCTCCCTTAATGAAAATAATAAAGTTGTTTATGCTAATCCAGCAGCACAAGATCTTTTATTTTCACTATCAAAAGGCAATTCAGATTTAGAATCTCTTTTACCTAAAACGATTCACGAAATAATTCAGCACTTAAAAAAGCAAACAAAACAAGTTTTAAAGGTGGAACACCAATTAGAATCAAAAACTTTATTATGTGAATTTCACCGCTTAGATGATGTTAACCAAGTTGATGTTCATATCGTTGATATTACAGAACAAAAAATAGCCCAAGATGAACTTTATTATCAAGCATTTCATGATTCAATTACTGGTTTGTATAATTTAAATCAGCTTGTTAAGCATTTAAATAGTCATTTAACTCAACATTCATCAAGACCATTTACCATGATGTTATTAGAGATCAGACAATATAATGCTTTTTTAACATCTCATGGACTTGAAGCCGCAAAGGAATTGCAGATCACCGTCACCAAAAATTTGCAAATATGTTTATCTGATTTCAATATAGAGCATCAAACTCATTTATTTCAACTTAATGAGCGTTCTTTTGTTTGCATCATTGATAACCCAAATGATCCAAGTGAAATTAGCAATTTATATGAAAATATAGAGATCTGCGTTGAAAATCCTTTTATGACACAATGCGGTGAGCTTTCCATAGAATTAGATTTTGGCATAGTTGACTACCCAAGCCAGGGTAGTAGCAGTGATGAATTACTTAAAAATGGTCGTTCGGCATTAGAGCAAGCCATCTCAATTGAATATTCTAGTTTAGTTTTTTATTCTTCAAAATTAGGCAACAAACTTAACCGAGAAATCGACTTGATAGATGCTCTAAAGTCAGGTATTCAAAATAATGAACTCTATTTACATTATCAGCCTCAGTTACACTTAGATAGCAACAAAATTACTGGCGCTGAAACCCTTTGCCGTTGGACATTAGAAGGAATTGCAATATCTCCTGCTGAATTTATTCCATTAGCTGAACAATCGGGTTTAATCATTCCTTTAGGGAACTGGATTTTAAAAACCGCATGTACACAAGCAAAACAGTGGTTAGATGATGATATTGATTTGATTGTGGCGGTCAATATTTCTCCAAGACAGTTTAGCCAACCTAATTTTGTTAATTTAGTAAAAGACGTTTTAGCTCAGTGCAAACTACCGCCTGAAAATTTAGAGTTAGAAATTACCGAAGGCGTATTAATGCATCAAGAAAGCGACACAATTGCGATGCTATTACAATTAAAAGAGATTGGTGTTCATCTGTCTATTGATGACTTTGGCACCGGTTACTCATCCTTATCGTATTTAAAACAATTTCCAGTTGATAAATTAAAAATCGATCAATCTTTTATTTTAGAGTCACATAACTCTAAAGAAGATAGGGATATCGTTCAAACTATCGTGACTTTAGGTAAAAACCTTAACATGTCATTGATAGCTGAAGGCGTTGAGTATAAACAACATCAAGATTTCTTATCTGAAATAGGCTGCGATGAGATACAGGGGTATTATTTTAGTAAGCCTATCAGCAGTGAAGCATTTACTGAATTTTACAATAAACATACTTCATAATGATTTAAAATTTCGCCAACAAAAAAGGCCGATATCATACGATATCGACCTTTTTTATCTGAACTAAATACTACTACGTATAAAGATCTACTTTCTTTTAGCAGGAAGTTTCTCTTTGATACGTGCAGATTTACCAGAACGCTCA
>Ga0209292_1005789_pt1 | contig 12459 bp, 10 predicted proteins | sample GOMGulsemesocosm_2_FD_184634 | JGI IMG/M metagenome (GOLD analysis project Ga0209292, IMG submission 184634) | Methane-oxidizing microbial communities from mesocosms in the Gulf of Mexico - GOM9C Gulf of Mexico (SPAdes) (version 2) | ecosystem: Environmental > Aquatic > Marine > Cold seeps...
TGAATTATCTGATTACCCGCATGTAGAAAAGTGGTACAAAAAATTGTCAGCAAGATCCGCTTATAGCAAAGGCATCACAATACCCCCGACTGCGGAGCGACAAGAAAGGTTGAAGATTTTCCGCTCAGCACTTATATAAACTATCATAAAAAAATAACTTTTTATCACATAAGCTCAGCCGCTTAATAAAATTAAGGGACTGAGCTTATGCATTATAGAAGTCACACTTAAATACTATATTCTAGTTAAAATCATATACTTTGAGCTAAGGAAGGTGCGAATAAATTCCGACTATGGCAAAATTCCTGTATGAACCATTATGAGGATATAAATGTCATTGCAGCTAGTGATGAGCCCCTAGTTTTCTAGACACTTCAATAGTGTTATTAAATCTTAATGCATGATGAGTAACAAGAATTCATAACATTCTATAAATGGCCGCTTTTGGCCGACAGCTGCCTAATGCATTGCCTGTGTTAAACAGTCTGGAGCTGACACATTGCAGACATTTAGGGTGAAAGATTAACGTTAGTAGCAGGCGCTTCACTTGCCTGCTCTTGTTATATTTTACCTACACTATATTGGCTTAACTGGAACATAAACCTCAAGAATATGCTTGTTTTTTGGATGCATTTTAGGGTCATTGAGATACCTTTCAAAACAACTTCTTTCATCAGGCTGAAAGCCACTTTTTGGAAGCCATTCACTATAAACTAATTGCCAAGCTTGCTCATACTCGTCCGCATCAATTTCAAATTGTGCAACAGCATACTTTCCACCTGCTATAGTAGATATTCCAATATCTCCATCACCTTTAGTACCAGCTCCAACTGAAATACAAATATCCGCTTTGAATTTTGAAAAATCAGTGATTTCCAGCTCATCTCTAAAAACAGTATAATATTTTGTATCAGTACAGTTTATTATACCTCTAGCCGCTCCCCAATTAATTAACCTATTGAAGAGTTTCCCCCAAGTTTTAGTTTCCCCTATAAAAGGACCTATATGGCGAATATAGGCAACATTGGTTTCATTAATATTTTTTAACTCTATTCTTACATCATTTCTATTTAGCATATTGATTTTCCAAAATAAATCACTAGTTGAATCGTCAATATACACTGGAGACAAGTTTGCATCTTTCCAGCTCTTGCTAACCTCATTGCCATTTTTGCTATGTTCTTTGCGATTCTTGCTAAATTCAATATGAGCACCATTTCTCCATGAAGTGGCACTTAAACCAAAGTGGTTTTTAAACGTTCTAGAGAATGAAGCTGGATTTTTAAATCCGCAGTCATATGCAATTTCAGTTATAGATTTTTTACGTTGATATTTTAAGGCGTGTGCAGCTTTTTCTATACGAACTCTTTGGACATATTTATTCAATGGCTCCCCAACAGCGCCTTTGAAAATTCGATGAAAATGATGTTTGGAAAAATTTGCTATCCTTGCTAAGGATTCTAAATCATGCTCATGTTCATAGTTATTACCCACGTAATCGATGACTCGGTTTATTCTTTTAATATATTCATTATTTGGAACTCTTATCGTTACTTTCATAATATTTTAAGTATAAATTCTAAATTGAGATGGTAAATTTGATTGATACTGTTTTATATATTCTACTTCTTTGGCCTAAAGTTTCAGTATCTGAGCAGTTCGTTGATTCCCATGATTTCCTTGCGAACTGATAAGACTTTACTAATATCGCCACTTACAAGAGTTATTTAACGTTAAGCACTGATGAAAAACAAGGAAATATAAGAGGGTAAATACGCACATAGTAAAATGTCTCCTTATGGCCCAGCAGCCACTAAATAGCAATCTTGAATAATCACAGAGTTATTAGTACAAAACTTTATTACTCGCCTACGCGAGCTTGTAAAAGTTCAGAATCACTGGGGGAACCCACTTTTCGAGGTGCGTGTGAGCGTAGGCAAGAGGGCTGATTCCGGGAATCTTGATTTTATTAGCTCATGACTCAGTAGGGGCCGCTAGAATCCTTTGTCGTTACTTTTACGCGCAGGCTATTGTAACGACTATAGGGCAAGCCAGGATTTTTTGACCAGTAGCTTGTCGCCATCGTATACCGCACAGGCATACTCACAATCTTTACGTACAGCCCCAACGCCAGCGGGCGTGCCTGTCATGATAATATCTCCATCCTCTAAATCCATAAAGGTGGCCAGCTCATTTAACATAGCGGTTGGGGAATACATCATCTGTAAAATTCCGCCTGCTTGAGTCAGCTCTCCGTCCACCTCTAAACGCAGATTGAGTTGATCACTCACGGTATCAATCGCCACAAATTCACTGAATAAAGCTGCGCCGTTGAACGCTTTAGCGCGCTCCCACGGCAGTTGTTTCTCTTTAAGGCGTGATTGCAGGGCGCGTTTAGTAAGGTCTAATCCAACGGCTACTGCGCTAAAGCGTCCTTTTGCGTATAAAAAGCAAATTTCAGTTTCATAATGGATAGTTTCAGCGTGTTCAGCTGTTCCTCGTACCGCGAGCAATTGATTGCCAATGGCGCTATTGGGTTTGAGAAAAATAACCATATCTTCGGGTACTTCATTGTTGAGTTCGTTGATATGTTCTAGGTAATTTCGGCCGATACAAACAAGTTTGCTAGGCGTTATTGACTGGTTGTTAACAATTATATCTTTCACTGCAGACCTACTAGAGTGTTAAAAGGATCGGTGTAGAAAAGACAAAACTATACGCTGATTTATCGGCTCTGCCCAGTCAAAGGAAGTGTTGCCTAATAGTTGCTGAAATACTGATAAATTTGTGTTATCTTGCCGACAAAATTTTAGGTGATAAAGATTAGCTGATTAAAATGTTCATATTGTTTAGCGCTTTATCTAAGACCAAAACCCTATTTATGGAAAAAATAATGTTCGGATTTGATATTTATAACTTCTACTCAATTGCCCCTTCAGTCGCTATCGTTGCTGCTATGGTCGGTATGTCTGCATACGGCATTGTCTTTATCCGTCAACAAATCGCTAAAGATGGCGTAAAAGCAGAGTCTCAATAATATACGTTGGCGTTAGGGCGTAAAACCCCGCGCAACATGAAAAACTAAAAGTCGGATACAGTAATGTATGCGGCTTTTTTTTGTAGATACAGAGGCTGCAAAATTTCAGTAAAGGTATCTGCTTGAAGAAAAGGCTGTCGCTATTAGTGACAGCCTTAATAGTGACCGAATAGAATTAGCTTCTCTGGCGGTAGATTGCTCCTTGGAATAAATTGGCATACTGCGTGGCAGGCGTTAAGAAGTCTTGGTAGCTTTTTTTCACCTTCTCAAACTGTGCGTTATCTTTGGCGAGATCGTTCAGCACTTCAGCGCTAGCAAGTTTCAGTGCATCGACAACATCTTCAGGGAATTCTTTAAACGTAACGCCTTTCGCTTTTAGGCTGATCATCGCTTGAGTATTAAAGTAATCAAATTGCGCGAGAGTCTCAACCGATGTCGCAAGGGCGGCCTCTTCAACAATAACCTGCAGATCTTTCGGTAATTCGGCAAACGCCTCTTGGTTGACCACAATTTCCAGTGCCGCTCCAGGTTCGTGAAAAGCGGGGGTGTAGCAAATATTAGTGATTTTGTTGAGGCCAAAGGCTTGATCTAGCATAGGTCCAACCCACTCAGCGGCATCTATAGCCCCTGATTTAAAGGCTGCAAAAATTTCCGGTGGTGGCAGCAAAATTGCATTGACCCCGAGCTTGCGCATCGCTTCACCACCAAGGCCTGCAATTCTCATGTTCAAGCCGGATAAATCTTTCACTGAATTAATTTCTTTCTTGAACCAGCCACTAGATTGGGTGCCAGAATTACCACTGTAAAAAGCTTTTAGACCACGCTCGGCGTAGATTTCATCCCAGAGTTGTTGGCCGCCTCCGTGGCGCAACCAAGCGACGTGTTCAGTGGCTGTCATGCCAAAGGGCACGGTACTGAAAAAATGCAGTGCTGGATTTTTTCCCGCGGAGTAATAAGGCGTGCTGTGACCAATTTCAGCGGTGCCTTTTTGAACTGCATCTTCAACGGCAAAAGGCGGTACTAGTTCGCCACTTGAGTAAACTTTAAAGCTGAGTCGTCCGCCAGACATGGTTTCAACACGTTTGGCAAAACTGGTAACATTGGTACCAACTCCCGGTGCTTTTGCGGGGAAACTGGTCGGAAGTTTCCATTGGATTTTTCCGCTGGCAATTGCCGGGGCGCTGGTGATTGCCATTCCTGCGCCAGTGAGAGCGGCGCCTTGTAAAAATTTCCTGCGTTGCATAACATCTCCTTTTATCACTTAGTGGGTTGTAAATTTGAGCGTTTTAAAACCGTTGTGCCTTGCACAATATCATACTTGTGACTAATACCCGTTGCCATTAAGTAACTCTGGCAGCCATGTCACTAGAGCAGGGTAGGCGACTAAAATCCCCATCGCTAGTATTTGAATGCAAACAAATGGGATAACTGACTTGTAGATATCAATGGTCTTGAGACTTGCAGGCGCGACTGATCGAAAATAAAACAGCGCAAAGCCAAAGGGCGGGGTCAGAAAGCTTGTCTGTAGGTTCAGAGCGATCATGATGGCAATCCAGACGGGGTTGAAATCCATGGCGAGTATTACAGGGCCGACGAGTGGGATAACAATGAATAGGATTTCGACAAATTCCAAGATGAAACCCAGCAAAAATATAACCAACATCACGGCCAGTAGCGCTCCCCATTTATCACCGGGTAACTTTTCGAGTAATTGGGCGACTAGCTCATCTCCACCGAAGCCCCTAAAAACCAGGGAAAGCATAGAAGCGGCGATAATAATGGCAAATACCATGCCTGAAACACTGATTGTTTGACGCATCGATTGGCTTAATACCTGCGCTATAAATAACCGATAAGCGCTAAAGATAATCGCAGCGGCCAGTATCAGGCTCATCATTACAGCGCCGACAAAGCCGAGTGTCAGTGTTTGGCTTATTGAACTTAGGTCTATTTTGGCAAAACCAAAAGAGACCAAAACAATTAGGCCAAAAGCGCTAAATACACCGCATAGAACTAGGCGTTTTAAATTGACTGTTGCCTCTTGGCTGTTGATAGCTGCAATTAACAACGTACCCGCTACACCAACGGCAGCGGCTTCTGTCGGGGTGGCGACTCCTGCTAATATAGCGCCTAGCACCGAGATTATTAATAAAATAGGCGGTAGAAAGACACTACAGACTTCATTCAGTGTGACTCTTTTGGGCTTATCTGCTGCTAAACCTTGTGAGATCGTTGTTTTTGTACCGAGGAATTTTTCGTGAATAAAGACGTATGCAGCATAGAGGAATACGAGCAGCAATCCAGGAATAATAGCGCCGGCAAACAAATCTCCAACTGATACTGGGTCTGGTGCGAAGTTGCCGATATTTTGCTGAGCTTCAATATAAGCATTGGATATTTGATCGCCAAGTAAAATAAGTACAATTGAGGGTGGGATGATTTGTCCCAAAGTACCAGATGCACAGATTAGTCCCGCAGAGAGTCTCTGTGATAATCCGGATTTTAGCATTGCAGGTAAGCTAATTAGCCCAAGCATAACGATAGTGGCACCAATAATACCGGTAGATGCAGCGATTAATGTGCTGACGATGAGTACCGAGTAGGCAAGGCCTGAGGGAGAATTACCAAAGAAACGCGCCATGATTAAAAGCATTTTTTCAGCGACGTTGGAGCGCTCAAGCAATACCCCCATCATAATGAACAGAGGGATGGCTATCAGCAGGGTGTTATCCATGATGCCGAATATTCGTTGCGGAAATGCGCCAAAGAAACTGAGGTCAAAATGACCGAAACCTGCGGCGCATAGGGCAATGAGTATGGGGATGCCGGATATCGCTAGCATGACCGGCATGCCACTCATTATCGCCATTAATAGGGAAACGACTAACAGCGCAAGCCAGAGGGATTCAATGCTCATATTGTGGCCTCTGCTGCCGACTCGTTATTGTTTTTTGTTGGGTAGTTTCCGCCATTTAGAAGAACGTAGCTGCCTTGTATCATCATCAGTACCGCGACCAGTGGCAGCATAGATTTAACCAAGAAAAGACCCGCCAGGCCGCCTGTTTCGCGAGAGCCTTCAAAAATACTCCACGCATATATGATGTCAGGCCATACCCAGTAAAGAATAAAGCTAAATAGCGGATATAAACAGAATAGGATGGCGAATTTGTCGATGAGGCGTTTGCTTTTATCGCTCTGCTTGTCTCGAAACACATCCACTCGCACATGAGCATTACAGCCAAAACTGTAGACGATACTGAGAATAACCAAAGCGCTAAAACTGTAGAGTGCAATGTCGTGGAGTTTAAGAAATCCGACATTGTAAATATACCTGAGCATAACAATGCTTATTTCACTAAATATCAATACGATGAGCAAATAACTACAGAGTTTTTCTACGCCGCTTTGGACATGTGAACTCACTTTATTCCAGTACTGCAATGGTGATCCTTATATAAATGGAGAATAAAAAAGGGTTGGACTCAGGTAATATTATGCCACCGCTATTTGACGTTAGCCTTTATAAATAATGTGAGCTAAGCCGACGTTAGTTTATATATTTACTGTCTGTTTTCAAAGAGGTAAGTAAAATATATGAAGAAATGTAGTGCTATATATGGCTTTACTCTGTGTTGCTAGAGAGATGGGTGTAATAGAGATTTCGACTACAAATTGCGAAAGAGTGCAGGGCTGATGGTTATAAAAAAGGCCGAATACTGTGAGTATTAGGCCATGGCGTAATAATATCAGTGTTGCTGAAAGCAACCCTGATATAGCGCTAAAAGGGGGGGAATTACCTTATTGCGCAGAAGCCTCATCAAACTGATTCATGGTATTGTCATCACCGGATGCTTTAAGTGCAGCATCACCTGCAAAGTATTCCTTGTGATCGTCACCCATGTCAGAACCAGCCATGTTTTGGTGCTTAACACAGGCGATACCCTGGCGAATTTCTTTACGCTGTACACCTTCAACATAACCTAGCATACCTTGATCACCGAAGTATTCCTTAGCGAGGTTGTCAGTAGATAATGCCGCTGTGTGGTATGTTGGCAATGTAATCAAGTGATGGAAGATGCCTGCTTGCTTGGCAGAGTCTGCCTGGAAAGTACGGATCTTCTCATCAGCTTGGGTGGCCAGATCAGTTTCATCGTATTTCGCATTCATCAGCTCTTCACGGTTGTAGCTTGAAACGTCCTGGCCGTCTTGTACCATTAGATCGAACACTTGCTGGCGGAAGTTAAGCGTCCAGTTGAATGATGGTGAGTTGTTGTACACCAGTTTTGCATTAGGGACAGCTTTACGGATCTCATTAACCATCGCACCGATTTGACCAATGTGAGGCTTTTCCGTTTCGATCCATAATAAATCGGCACCGTTTTGTAGCGAGGTAATACTGTCTAGTATACAACGTGCTTCACCGGTGCCTTTACGGAACTGGAACAAGTTGCTTGGTAGACGCTTAGGGCGAACTAGCTTACCGTCTCGCTTGATCAATACATCGCCCGATTGAATATCAGCTTCACTCACTTCTTCACAATCTAAAAATGAATTGTATTGATCGCCTAAATCGCCAGGCTCATTGGTCACCGCGATTTGTTTAGTCAGACCCGCACCGAGAGAGTCAGTACGGGCAACGATAACACCATCATCGATGCCAAGTTCTAAGAACGCGTAGCGAACGGCGTTAATTTTTGCAAGAAAATCAGCGTGAGGTACCGTTACTTTACCGTCTTGGTGGCCGCACTGTTTTTCATCGGAGACCTGATTCTCTAGCTGGATACAGCAAGCACCTGCTTCAATCATTTGCTTGGCCATTAGGTAAGTCGCTTCTGCATTACCAAAACCTGCATCAATGTCGGCGATGATTGGCACAACATGAGTAACATAGTTATCAATCTTGTTTTGTAGCTCTTTTACCTTAATACCGTTATTTGCCGCACGTGCACTATCAAGGTCTCTAAATAAACCACCGAGTTCACGGGCATCAGCTTGACGTAAAAATGTGTAAAGCTCTTTGATTAAGCTGGCGACAGATGTTTTTTCGTGCATAGATTGATCCGGTAGTGGGCCGAATTCTGATCTGAGGGCTGCAATCATCCAGCCTGATAGGTAAAGGTATTTACGGTCGGTATTATCAAAGTGTTTTTTGATAGATATCATTTTCTGTTGACCAATGAAACCGTGCCAGCAACCCAGAGACTGAGTGTACATCTCAGGATTGTTATCGTAATTTTCCATATCATTACGCATGATTTTGGCGGTGTATTTGGCGATATCTAAGCCCGTCTTGAAACGGTTTTGGCTGCGCATACGCGCTGCAGATTCAGGATTGATTGACTGCCACTTATTCCCTTGGCTAGCTTTTAGGCTTGTAACAGCATCGATGTTTTGCATGTATAGAGACATAGTCATTTCCTTCTAATTGTACTTTTTATATGAATACTGTTTAACCCAGCTCGTTTCTCTTTCACTGCTGCCAGCGCTGATCGGTAAGCGCTAAGGCTGAAAAGATAATGCAGTGTGTAGTCAGTAGGGTCAATGCCACGCCGCGGCATATAAGGGATCGTGTAGTTTGACTACAAAAAAAAGCCAAAAGTTTGTTGTAAATAAACTACAAAGTTTAAGTGGGCTATGAGGTGCTGTTGTGGTCGCTGTGAATGCTATTGGTTGATTTAGCCTGCCAAGAGATGAGTGAAACACTAAAATTACATGAATAATATTTGATGTGGTTTCAGCTGTAATGAAATTATTTCAGTTAAAAATGTTCACTACATTTTAGCGATGAGTGAGATAGTGCGATTATTATGCAAGAAAAGGCGAGTTTTTGAGCGAGTTTGTGTCTACGACTTACCCGTTTGACAAGTATGATATTCAACCAATTAGCCAGTTACTGGCAGCCAGTTTCTCAACATCTTCCTTTTGGTGGGTCACTAACAATACCGTTTTTCTATGTGTTTTAGCCATATCCGCCACCCATAGTGTGGCTATTTCACGGGTATGATTATCTAGTTCGGCAAAGGGCTCATCCAATAAAATAATAGGCTCAGGGCGCAGAAGGGTGCGTAATAAACCGACGCGTTGGCGCTGACCACCCGATAGTTGCGTGGGCATTTTATGGATTTGATCACGAATGTGCAGTGCATCAGCGGCATTCATCAACGTCTCTTCATCGAGATCTTGGGTGCCCAATAATGCATTTTTCAGCACGCTGATGTGTTCAAATAAATTACTTTCTTGAAACAGCATAGCGATAGGGCGTAGTTCACTGGCGACAGGGTTTAAATCTTCGCCACACCAGGAAATAGTGCCTGACTGGGCTTTAATAAAACCTGCGATACACAGCAATAAAGAAGATTTCCCCACGCCACTTAAGCCCTGAAGCGTAACTATTTCACCTTCCTCAATAGTACGTTGGTATTTAAGGGTATTGTCGCCCAGTTGTATAACGAGCTGATTAATCTCAAGCATGGGTTTTAACGCGCTCCAATTTTAGCAGTAAAATAGCGTAGATAGACAACAATATAGCAGAGGCTAAAGAGGCTTCATTGATACGATAACTACCCGCATATTGATAAATGAGCCAAGGTAAAGTTTTTAACTGATCGCTACCAAAGATTGAAAAAATGGCGACATCACCCATGGCCAATAATAGTACTAGGGCAAAGGTGCTGACTAGAATCGATTTAGCATAGAGCCATTCGATACTAAGGCGTTGCCAAAAGCTGAGCTTAAGTGATGATGATAGCATGTCATAATCAGCATCAAATTGAATCAGTCTCGCTCTAATTTGCTGTATCGCAAAAGGTATTACCATTAATACATTGAGAATAACGACAAACACCATACCGCCGCTATCAAGGTCCATTAACGGTAAAAAAAGTATATATAAACCGACACTCAGTACCATCGCTGGTGCTATTAAACTGTGATTGGCTAGCCATTGGTAAATGATATGTAAGCTTGTTTGTTGTTTGAGTAAAGTGTGTCTGATGGGTTGCATCATCCAATAGGCAATAAACATCGCCAATATTGCGCAACTAAAGCCCAATAGCAAAGTGAGGGCAAGGGCTTCGCCAATACTCATCAGTACAGTCACAGAGTAGTTAGCGGCAAATACACCGGGAATTAAGGCGATTAATGGCGCTAACATAAAAATAAAGGTGGTAATGTAGATGGCGCACAAAATTATTTTACCCATCGTGGACTGGCTGCTTTGCCATTGACCTAGATGATTGTCTTTAATCAACCAAGCAATAGAGTTGGAGCGATACAGTAATACAAAAAAGCAGCCAGCTATCAGTAACTGGCTCCAGGCAAGCGTTAGCGCCTCACCAATGTTAAAATCGTACTTAAGAGCTTGGTAGATGGCAACTTCAAGGGTGGTTGACTGAGGGCCACCCCCTAATGCCAATACCACGGCAAAGCTGTTAAAGCAGAGTATGAAAATAAAACCGAATGTGAGTGCGTAATTGGCGCGCAAAGCAGGCCATTCAATAATCGCTAGCTTTTGCCAAGGGCTAAACTTTAACTGCCTTGCCAATATCCAACTGGTGTTCGGAATGTTTTGTAATTGCCCATAAAAAGAGCGGATGGCAAAAGGTAAGTTGAGATAGACATGAGCCAAAATAATGCCATGTAACCCATATAAGCTCCATCCCTCTCCCATGAAAGGTGTTAAAAACCCACTGCTGCCAAGCAGCGAAACAAAGCCGGTAATCAAAACTAATGTCGGTAATACAAAACACAGTAATGTCAGGCTTAAAAAGGCGCGTTTAAAATAGAGATTAGGCAAGTAATAGAGCGCGCGTGCAATCGGCCAGCCAAGTAATGTTGATATCAGGGCACTCAGCAGCGCTTGCTTAATCGAGAAAATCAGTATGGAGTGAAAATAACTGTCGGTTAATAAATCAAGATCCGCGCCTTGACCGCTAAAGGCGATTAGGCCGTAGAAAGCGAGCAGTGTGACAGTGCAAATAAGCAGTATAAAGAGCAGGCCGGTTATATTACTTATTTTTGTCAATGTATTGCCAGTAAAAGGTAGTAGAAGATAGCAGTGCACAGCATTGCTGCACACCACAATGTTTTTGAGGTCTCTTTTTATTTAACTGCGCTTGAGCGCCAAACTTTGATCATGCTTTTACGATCTTTAGATAATTGTTCGATATCCATGTTAATCGCATCTGGCTTAATCAATGTGGCAAAAGCAGCGTCAAGTTCAATGTCTTTAACGACAGGTAGCATCCAATTAGTCACCGGCAAAATTTGCTGTGCTTCGTTTGAAATTAAAAAGCTAAGAAAGGATTGAGCTAGTTCTGGTTGCTTACTGGTGTTTAAAGCAGCGGCGACTTCCACTTGTGCAATATGGCCTTCTGTAAACTGTGCCGCTTTGTACTTGCCCTCTGATTCAGCAATTAAGTGATAGGCAGGTGAAGTCGTGTAACTTAAGACATAATCAGCGCCGCCTTTTAAGAACATACTATAACCTTCGTACCAGCCTTTAGTAACGGTGACTGTATGGCTGGCAAGTTGTGCCCACGCAGTATTGGTTTTATCACCAAACACAGCGTTCATCCAGAACATTAAGCCTTGTCCCGGTGTGCTGGTGCGTGGGTCTTGGTAAATCACACTGGCATCGGAATTCACCAGCTCTTTAAGCGAACTAACAGGTGTGGCAATTTTACTGCTATCGTAAATAAAGGCGAAGTATCCAAAATCGTAAGGGACAAAGCTGTCATCACTCCAATTTAAGCCAGGTTTTAATTGCTTGAAGCTTTGCTGGTGCGTTTGCATTAAACCGGTCTTTTTAGCTTCCCGCATCAGGGCGTGATCAAGGCCTAAAATAACGTCTGCTTTGGCTTTAGTGCCTTCAATTTTTAAACGGTTGAGAATACTGACGCCATCTTCTTCTGCAATGAAATTCAAGGTGCATTCGCAGCTCTTTTCAAAGGCCGTTTTTATTTTTGGCCCCGGTCCCCAGTCTGAGATAAAAGAATCATAAGTGTATACGTTTAAAGTGGGCTGGGCGCTATCGGCCGCATGCGCATGGCTCGTTAGTAAACTTGCAAACAGTAGAGGAATTATTTTTTTCATTACAGTCTCAATAAAAGTTGTTTAAAGTTACATAGCTCAGCACAATTGGTTCCGTTAAAATATCCAAAGTGGTTGCGAACGCAAGGCTACAAAAGAGCAGTATTTTACGCTAGCTTTTGAAAATACCCAATGAATAATCCTAGATTCGGCGAATGATCGCGAAATAGGTGTGCAAGTAATTGGTGTGCATAGGAAATCAGTGCTCAGCAGGGGTGAAAACTTGTTTCACCTTGTTGGTGATGAGAATTTTTTCTGATTTTCTAGGTGCGTCAAGAACTTGTGCTTTCTTTTGTGATTCAATTGCTGAATTTAGGATAATAATGGTGTCG
>Ga0209292_1005792_pt1 | contig 12453 bp, 9 predicted proteins | sample GOMGulsemesocosm_2_FD_184634 | JGI IMG/M metagenome (GOLD analysis project Ga0209292, IMG submission 184634) | Methane-oxidizing microbial communities from mesocosms in the Gulf of Mexico - GOM9C Gulf of Mexico (SPAdes) (version 2) | ecosystem: Environmental > Aquatic > Marine > Cold seeps...
CCTTTTTGTCCGCGAGTAATGCTAATGCCCCGGTACAATATGGACAATAATCTTTGGTATATATTTCTATTTTAGCCATAGTTTACTTCTTACTTATTTACCGGTAATCCGGCGCCAGTCCAGGCACCCATGCCGCCTTTTAAAATACTCACGCGAGCAAAGCTTTGCTTATGTAAATCATTGGCCACTTTAGCGGCACTAAGACCAGCACTGCATACAACTATGATGGGATTTTCTTTATGCTTTTCAAGGCTAGTGAAGCCATTTTTAGTTATTTTTTCGTTTGAAAGGCTAACTGCATCAAGAATATGACTGCTTTTAAAATCTTTTTCAGTTCGAATATCAAGCACCACACCCTGCTCTTTATTCATTAAAAAAGTTAACTCTTGTGGGCTAATTTGTTTAACCGGTGACAAGTTAATTTTAATGGTAGTGATAATAATCATCACGATTAAGGCGACCCAAACCGCACTCAACATGCCATTATTGCCTGCAAAAGTAATAAATTGTTCCATAAGTGGTGACCCTTTTAGTGCACAGTAATGGTGAATAATAAAAACCGTGACAGTATACAGATAATTCGTTTTTTTGCTAAGAAGTTTTAGTAACCGCGTGTGAATCATTTCTTGCTTAATTAAACGTCGACAACTGTGTACAATATTGGCAATTCACTTAGATACAGTAATAGGTACAGCACTAATGGCACAGGCAAATAAAAAATCAACGGTATTAATTATATTAGATGGCTGGGGCTACCGAGAAGACAGTAGTGCTAACGCTATTCAAGCGGCGAAGACTCCGGTATTAGATAAACTTAAAGCTGATTACCCTAATATGCTGATTCAAACCTCTGGCATGGCGGTAGGTTTACCTGAAGGACAAATGGGTAACTCCGAAGTAGGTCACGTTAATTTAGGCGCTGGACGCGTGGTTTATCAAGAATTTACCCGTATTACCAAAGCCATTGCAGATGGCGAATTCAATCAAAATCCAACGCTATGTCAAGCAGTGGATAAAGCCGTCGCGAAAGACAAAGCCGTGCATATTTTTGGCTTGTTATCGCCAGGCGGTGTACACAGCCATGAAGATCATATTTTTGCCATGATTGAATTAGCTAAGGCACGTGGCGCTAGTAAAGTTTACTTACACGCTTTCCTTGATGGTCGTGATACCCCACCTCGTAGCGCTAAAGCCTCGTTAGAAAAAGCACAAGCAACCTTTAAAGAATTATTCCCTGAAGGTAATGGTCAAATAGCTTCGGTTGTTGGTCGCTACTACGCCATGGACAGAGATCAACGTTGGGATCGTGTTGAAGCCGCGTACAATGTTATGGTTAGCGGTGAAAGCGAATACCAATATACTGATGCAGTAAGCGCGTTAGCCGCAGCTTATGCCCGCGATGAAAATGACGAATTTGTTGGTGCCAGTGCCATTGTAGATCAAAACGGCAATGCGATTGAAGTGAACGACGACGATGCCTTAATTTTCATGAATTTCAGAGCCGATAGAGCCCGTCAATTTAGCCGTTGTTTCACCGAGAATGATTTTTCCGGTTTCGATCGTAAAAAAGTTCCAGCGATTAGTGATTTTGTGATGTTAACCCAATATGCTGCCGATATTGACGCTAGCTGTGCATTTGCCCCTACCCCATTAAACAATGTGATGGGCGAATGGCTGGCTAAACATAATAAAACCCAGTTACGTATTTCTGAAACCGAAAAGTATGCTCACGTGACCTTTTTCTTCAGTGGCGGTCAAGAAGATACTTTTGCCGGTGAACAACGAATTTTAGTACCTTCTCCCGATGTAGCGACTTACGATTTACAGCCTGAAATGAATTCAGCGTTGTTAACCGATAAGTTAGTTGCTGCCATTGAAAGTGGTGAGCATGATTTAATTGTCTGTAACTATCCTAATGGCGATATGGTTGGCCACACTGGTGACTTTGATGCCGCAGTAAAAGCCTGTGAAGCCGTTGATAGCTGTATGGGCCGTGTTGTAGACGCATTACAAAAATCCGGTGGCGAATGCCTTATTACCGCCGATCATGGTAATGCTGAACAAATGCTTGATGAAAATTCAGGACAAGCACATACCGCACACACCTGTGAGCCGGTACCACTTATTTACGTTGGCAGAAATGCAACTGCGGCAAATACCGGTACTTTAAGTGACATTTCACCAACTTTATTGCACTTAATGGCAATGAAACAACCCGAAGAAATGACGGGCTCAGTATTGATGCAACTAGATTAATACGGCACACTGTATGCGTTGATTCAATTATAAAAAACACACTATCGATGCAGTCTCAAATACGGCGTTCATGTAAAAAAATAAGCAGCTTACTTTTATTAAGCTGCTTATTTATTGCTGCCAACAGCTTCGCGAATAACGAAACCGTTAAATCTCAGAACAGCGCCAAATTAACTGCTGTACAACAAGCCATTGCTCAACAAGAAAACAATATATTCAAAACGAATAAGGCTAGATCAAGCATAGAAAAACAGTTAAAGCAAGATGACTTGGCGATAGCAACTATCGCCAAAGCCATAAATTCCACCAAGCAAAGCCTGCAAAGTACCCAAAAGAAAATCAGTCAACTTGCCCAAGAAAAGCAGCAATTAACCAATCAAAAACGCACTCAAGAACGATTGCTCGCCAAACAATTACGATCTGCTTATACCACCGGGCAGCATGATTATTTAAAGCTTATTCTCAATCAAGATCAAAGCGAAAAGATACAACGCACCGTGAGTTACTACCAATATTTGAATAAAGCACGTATCAGCGAAATAGATAAATTTGAGGCGACCATTGCTAGTTTATTAACAGTAACCACTGAACACCTAGAGCAACTGGTGAAATTAGAATCATTAAAAGAATCGCAGCAACAACAATATCGACAGTTGAATAACAAGAAAACCAGACGAAAAAAGACCGTCATTTCATTGAACAAACAACTATTATCGAGCCAACAGCAGTTAGCACAATTAAAAGCCGAAGAAGCGAATCTTACCGCCGCATTACAAAAATTAGCGGCACTTATTCAGGCTGAAGTTAACCTTACCGGGCTGAGTAAATTGAAAAAGAAACTCGCCTGGCCGGTTAAAGGGCGAGTATTGCATCGCTTTGGCAGTAAAAAACAAGGTTATTTAACGTGGAAGGGCGTGTTACTTGGCGCGCCTGTAGGTCAACAAGTTCATACTATTCATAATGGCACCATTCTATTTTCAGATTGGCTTAAAGGCTATGGTTTATTAACGGTGATTGATCACGGCAATGGTTATATGAGCTTATACGCCCATAACCAAACGTTGTTAAAATCGGTAGGAGATAGAGTTGAAACCGGTGAGCCGATTGCCTTGGTTGGGCAAAGTGGAGGCCAAGATCAAACTGGGGTGTATTTCGAAATTCGCCATCAAGGCAAAGCAGTAAACCCTAAGGCTTGGTGTAAGTAAATACTGTAAAGATTAAACTGAAATGCTATGATTTCTTATCTTCTCAACTTGATAATAATTAAGTGATTTCTGTAGTGTCGAAATTCTTTATCTGCTTACTCTTTGTTTTATTTTCATTTATATACTTATCTCCTCTACAAGCAGCCCCAGCTAGGGTCGCTATTGTTATTGATGATATTGGTTACCGCCAAACCGACCAGCAGGTACTGTCATTACCTGGGGCTATTACCTTTTCAGTGTTACCTAGCACGCCCTATGGTAAAACTTTAGCATTAGCTGCCAATAAAAATGATAGAGAAGTATTGCTGCATATACCGATGGAAGCTGAAAACGGCAAAGCATTAGGTCCTGGTGCACTCACAAGTAAGATGACCGAAGCACAAATTTATGCCAGTTTAACTGCCTCTCTCGCTGAAATTCCCTTCGCTATTGGCATTAATAACCACATGGGCAGTCATTTAACTCAGCTTCATAAGCCTATGACTTGGACCATGGGCTTTTTAAAACAACATCAGTTACTGTTTTTAGACAGTAAAACCAGCCCATTATCAAAAGCAGGTCGTATTGCTAAAAGCCTCGGAGTACCCGTTAATCGTCGACATATTTTTTTAGACAACCAGTTAACACCTGCTTATATAACTGAGCAGTTTCAACGTTTAGTGCAACATGCAAAATTGCAGCAGTTTGCTATTGCCATTGCCCATCCTCATCCAGAAACTATCATGGCATTAAAACAATTGATCCCGACCTTAGCGAAACATAACGTGCAACTAGTATCGTTATCAAGTCTCTATAGTGAAAGTTCCATAATCGAAGCCGTAGCTATTACAGCTGAATGATAGTTGTTGAATTATCGAGGTTACGTACCAATTTTAAGTTTATTTTCCCGAATAATTTGATGTAAGTATTTCACTGGAATCGCGTAAGTAATACCACTTGGCTTGCTGATCACCGCTTCTTTAGTACTCTGAACAAATACTTTATTAATAATCCCAACAACATCACCGCTTTTCATATCATACATAGCGCTACCACTATTACCTGGGTAAGCAGTCGCATCAAGCTGATAAACCAAATAAGGATTACGCATTCTTTTCAGCATTTTAATGGTCATTTGCTTTGCCGAAGGTACTGGCACAATAGAGGGAGTAGTACCGGCAATAATACCTCGATGCGTTACGGGGTATAACCCTAAAACCGAGCCAATAGGAAAACCAGTAAAAGCGATATAACTGCCATCGTGCTGATAATTATCACCCGCTAATGTCATCGCCGGTAGCGCTGCGCCTGATATTTTCAGAATAGCCAAGTCATATAATTTCGAAGTAACAACGATTTCTGCCTTTCTCACTTTAGCCCGCTTACCAGAACCAATAAACACCGCCATTTTTTGCAATAAATCAGGCTTGAGTTCATCCGGTAATACATGGGCATTGGTAACAACATAATGGCCATTGCCAATAACAAAGCCAGTGCCGCGTAATACGTTCTTAGGCTGACTAGTGGGCGTATGAATACCAATGCCGACCACAGAAGGTTTTATTTTTGCAACAATATCAACAAAATCGGCATTCGCTGGTGCAATAATAACGAATAAAGATAAAGCAAAGGCAATAGCTATTTTTTTCAATATAATCAATTTATAAGTCCGTATTTAAGTTACCATGAAAGTATACTAAGCAATTATAAAAAAATCAGCCATAATAAAAACAATAGTTAAGGAGCCTTCATGTCAAAAAAAATAGTCCCTATTTTAGCAGGTGGAGGAACTCGATTACCTGCACACCTTGGCGTATTGAGTGCTTTACTTGAATTAGATATTAACTTTGAACACATTGTGGGCGTGTCAGGCGGCAGCATTATTTCCAGCTTTTTCGCCTCGGGATTACCCATTGAAGAAATTAAAAAAATAGCGTTAGAAACTGACTATAATAAATTTAGAGGATTTTCTTTATTCAACCTCATTAGAAATGGCGGTTTAAGCTCCGGTGATGCCTTTGAAAAATGGGTTGATAATCACCTACAAGGTAAAACCTTTTCACAATTAGATAAACAACTTCATATTGTAGCCACCGATGTAAAAAGCGGTAAACCTGTGATCTTTAATCAAGAAAACACCCCTGACATGAGAATATCACAAGCGGTTCGATTTTCCATGTCGATACCACTTTTCTTTAGTTTTAAGCCCTTTGGCAAGCATTTAATGGTTGATGGCAGCATTTTATCTGAGGATGCTTTACACCGAGATTGGGCAAAAGATGGCACTTCGGTAATGTGTTTTCGTCTTAGAGGCGAATATGAATACGATGAACTAAAAACCAACACTTGGTTTCCTATTTTTAATTATATTACTTTGTTGATCAGAACCTTTATGACCACTATTTCACGGGAATATATTAATGATGCTTTTTGGCATAATACTATTGTTATTAATACCGGTGACTGCTCTGCGGTCGATTTCACCATGACTGATGAACAAAAATTACAACTTTTTGAAGCCGGTTACAAAACAGCTTTAGAGATAGTGCCCATTAAAACTAAAACGACACCTATATCTGAACCGTTATTTAAAGCCAGAGAAAATATGACAAACTAGTCTATAATTTATTATGAACTATGCCATTTTTGTATAGCTAACTCGGTAAATATCTGTTTATATTAGACATACTCTAATATCAGTACCTTTATGATGACTTGGAAATTAAATGAGCTGGAACAAACTCCTTCTGAACACCCCCATTATTGGTGATATAACCAAGAAAATTGCTTCAATGAAAGTAAGTAATGAAGCTTACAATATTGCCGAGCATTTCACTCAGTTTTTAGAACCTCATGTAGCTACCAGTCAAGCACTGAAGGAAGAAGCCTTTAAAATTCGCCATAATGTTTATTGTGAAGAATTAGCCTTTGAAGACGTGAAAGAAGGCGGACAAGAGAAAGATGAATTTGATGATCAATCAATATTTTCATTAATTAAACATAAACCATCGGATAACTACACTAGCTGTGTCCGTATCGTAAAGGTAAGAGAGCAAGGTCAACTTTTACCAATAGAAAAATTTTGCATGAAAGCCATTACCAATGAAGAATTACACCCAGATCGCTTTAATCGTGATGAAATCTGTGAAATTTCTCGCCTCGCGGTAAAATCTGACTTTAGGCGTCGTAAAACCGATCAATTTAAAGGTTCAGGTACCGGTGTCATTCAAGAAAATAGTTACTCTGAAGTGGAGTTACGCTGCTTTCCTTTTATCGCTATTGGACTTTATATGGCCGCAGCAACTATGGCGATGAATACAGGGATTAGGCATGCTTACGTAATGATGGAACCTAGGTTGGCGCGTAGTATGAAGTTTGTCGGCATAAAATTTCATCAGCTGGGAGAGCCTATTGATTATCATGGTTTGAGAGCACCCTACTACATTAATCCAGAAATTTTCCTGTCTAATTTAACTCCTGGATTCAAAAACCTTTATAAAGCCATTGAGAAAGACATTTGTAAGCAGCTAAAGGATTTAGATTAACTTATGTTGATATGAGCTCATGATTAGAATCACAAGCCACATCAACATTAGTTCATTCGCCTGATACCACTTTTCTCTGACATTAATTTATTTTGATAGAAGTTGCTTCCTTGCTTGCTGTGCCGGAGTAACTGTATTTATGCTCGTTAAAACACGCTGGGCTTCATCAACTTTACTATTAGCAAGTAACGTTTCCACCAGATTCAAGGCGATATCGACATCTTCCCCTTTAGAAATCTGATAGGCCTCTTCCGCTTTTGCTAACGCTTCATCTACCTTTGCAGATTTCAACAGTGCTTGCGCATAAGTATCAACCACATTTGGAATGGTTGCCGATAATTTATAAGCATGCTCTGCATGTTGTAACGCTTGCGCATATTTTCCTTCTTCCATATATAACCAAGACAAGTTGTTTAAAGCGATAACATTATCAGGGGTTTTCCTAATTAATTGCTCGTATTCAATTATAGCTTTACCTTGGTGCTCAGCTAAATACATATTGGCTAAACTCAGATGTATTTTAGGCTCCGCGTTTTCTTGCTGAGAGAATTTTTCAAGTAAGGTAATAGCCTCTGTTTTTTGGTTATTTCTGTCCAACGCAAAAGCGAGATAATTAGCGTTGCTACTAGTCGGCTTCGCTTGATATTGAACCGCTAACTTAGCAACTGCCGCAGAAAATTTTCGCTCAAGTAATAAAATACGACCATCAATACCTGCGAGTAGATCTGCTGGTAAATCTAATTGAACGATTACGGGGAAAAAATCTCGTGCTTCATTAACCTGCTTACTCGTTAACAGCACCTGCATTTTCACCAAATGCAGCATAAGGTGGTCAGCATGTTTACTTAATGAACGTTTTAAAACACTGAGCGCCCTTTCAGGGCTATTCTTTTCCATCCAATAGCGTACCAACAACAGCACCGGTTCAATATGATATGGGTTACTTTTTTGCCATTTATCCAATATGGTAAAGTTATCTAAACTGTCAACTAATTTAGTATTAATCATTAATGCTAATTGCCAATAACGTTTAGGCGTTTTGAGATTAGCTTTATAGGAATCGAGCACCGCACTCGCTTGTTTAAATTTTTCCAAATGCATTAACGCTTCCGCAAGTAACACCCCGTACTCAACCGCCTCATCATTATTTTGTTGGGCTGTTGTAATAATAGCTAGCCCAGTTTCATTTTGATGAAGGCTAAAATACAAGCGTAATATTTTAATATTATTTGGATGAGCGGCCAGCCCTTTCTCAGTAAGTGTTAATGCTTGTTCTGTATCTTGTTGACGAATTGCTAATTTGATCATTTCAATAAATGCAAATGGGTTATTCGGCTCTACTCTCAGACTATTCTCTAATGCTAAACGCCCTTGCGTAATGTCATTTTCTTTAAATGATATCGCGGCTTTCAGGTTATAACCACCAGCCTTATCCGGATATTTCTCTAACCATTTATCAGCAATTTCATTCGCTCTCGCTAAATCACCCGATTGAATTGATGTAAAGGCTAAAGCAAGCTCAGCCGAGATTAACTCTGGATTTTGCTGTAATGCGACCTCTAATTGCTCAATACCTGAAGGATCATTCATCATTAGCTTGAGTATACCTTCTCGAACAGATTGCTCAGCAGTGACTTCGCTTGATGAGGCTGCGTAATTAGCCATCTCTTGTGCTTTATCATAAGCACCAATTTCCAATAACTCATGACTTAACGTCGATAAGAATTGTGCATTATCTTTATTAACAGAATCGTAACCGTTTAGTGTTTCGCTAATATCTTCAATCAGCCCTAGTTGCAACTGGCTTACTGCCAACATACGTCGCGCAGCATGCTCTGATGGCAGATAAGGTAATAAATCTTCTAAATGTAAGTGACATTGCTCGTAGTTTTTTAAATAAAAGGCACTAGCGCCTGCCGTAAGTTTTAAGCTAAAACTAGTAAACCCTGAACTTAACGATTGATTTGCTAGGCTGCTTGCCGCTTTATAGTCTTGATTTTCAAACCGTACCATCGCTTTTATATATTGCATAAAAGGCTGTGTCGGTATGTTAGCTAAAATACTATCGGCAATCGCTTCCGCTTCATCAAATTGTTTATTTTTTAACAAGGCATCGGCAATGAAAATCTGCACCTTATTTGAATTAGGTTGTAGTACTTTATAGGCTTGAAAGCTTGCGACCGCTAAGCCATAGTCTTTCTCAGTTGATGCTATTTGGCCTTTCAACATCAACGCATCGGCATTGTTCTGCGAAGCAGCTAAAATTCGTTCGACTAAAGTTCTTGCCTGAGCAATATTTTGCTGAGAAAATTCAACATAAGCCTTTGCTAAGACACTATAACCATCAGTTTCAGCTAGCAAGGCAGCAGCTGAAACAGCTTCATTCGCAAGATCTGTATCACCTACTCTCAATGACGCTAAGGTTTTATAGGCCAGATATTGAGTACTATTTGCAGTGATGGCCTGCTCTTTACTCGCTAATAAAAGAATATCGTCATCCGATTCAGTCAACATATACGCTCGAGCAAGCAAAGGCACTACTTTGGCGAGCTCGTACTTAAGTTTGTAAGCACGCTCTAGCTCTTTCTCTGCATTATCACCATCCCCCAAACTTAAATATAACCGCCCCAACAGAAACCTTGCTTTGGCATTATCGGGAGATATTTTCAATGCATTTTTTAGCGCAATAATTGCTGCACTAGGCTGCTCATCAACCAGTAACGTTTCAGCATTTTTAATATAAGTTTGCGCGGATTGGTTATCTCCACAGGCTGATATAGCTATAGCAACACTGATACAGATTAGGGACTTAATCGGCTTCATCTAAACTTCCTTTTTTATTATTGTTGAGTAATACTGGCATTATTACTGTAATAACAACGCCAATACCTGTTCAGTTTTCTCTCGCATCAATGTTTCATCACCTTTCGATTCAACATTTAGTCTCACTACTGGCTCTGTATTGCTACTGCGTAAGTTAAATCGCCACGCATCAAACTCCATACTGATACCATCGGTTTTATCAACTATTTGTGCTTGCTGGCAATAATGTTCAAAGACACGGTTAATCGCCGCTTTTGGATCCACGATTTTGTTATTTATTTCACCGGAAGAAGGGTACGCTTGAATACGCTCTGCTACTAGGCTAGATAACGGTTTATTACGTAAACAAAGTAATTCTGCAATTAATAACCACGGGATCATACCGCTATCGCAATAGAAAAAATCACGGAAATAGTGATGAGCACTCATTTCACCGCCATAAACGGCATCTTCGCTACGCATTCGCTCTTTAATAAAAGCATGCCCAGTTTTACTTTGAATCGATGTACCGCCAGCTTGTTCCACAATATCAATGGTATTCCATGTTAAACGCGGATCATGGATTATTTTACTGCCCTTGTTTTTATTGAGGAAATTTTCGGCTAATAGGCCAACAATGTAATAGCCTTCAATAAACTGTCCTTGCTCATCAAATAAGAAACAACGATCAAAATCACCATCCCAGGCAATGCCCATATCGGCCTTATACGCTATTACAGCATCGCGGGTGGCTGCTCTATTCTCCACTAACAGCGGATTAGGAATTCCATGGGGAAAGTTACCATCAGGCTGATGATGAATTTTGATAAACTCTACTGGCACCTTGAGCGCTTTAAAAGCTTGTTCAATACTATCAAGCGCTGGTCCTGCGGCACCATTACCGGCATTAACAACTAATTTAAGTGGAGTGACATTATTAGTATCAATATAGGTAAGTAAATGTTCTGTGTAGGCTTGGCTAATATCTTGTTGGCTTAGCTGCCCTTTTTGAGCAACGTCGATAAACTCATTTTGTTCTGCAAGTGCTTTTATATCGAACAAACCGGTATCGCCGCTGATTGGTTTTGAGTTTTCACGCACTAATTTCATGCCGTTATAGTCGATAGGGTTATGGCTGGCCGTTACCACAATGCCGCCATCACACTGTAAGTGACTCGTTGCAAAATATATATGCTCAGTGCCACACAAACCTAAATCAATAACGTTAGTGCCGCCATCCATCAAACCATTTGCTAGCGCTAACTTTAACTCTTCACTGGTTAAGCGAATATCGCCGCCAACGACCACTTGTTTAGCTTTAGTATGCTGGGCAAACGCTCTGCCGATACGATAAGCAATATCTGTATTTAATTCGTCACCCAACTTGCCGCGGATGTCATATGCTTTAAAGCACGTTAATGTGGTCATTTATCTACTCTTCCATATTTATCTTCAAAACGAACAATATCATCCTCACCTAAATAACTACCTGATTGGACTTCAATCATTTCTAATGGTAGTTTTCCCGGGTTTTCTAATGCGTGCACTGTGCCTACTGGGATATAAGTTGATTGGTTTTCTGTCAATAGAATAGTGTTATCATCCAGTGTTACCTTGGCGGTGCCTGAAACGACAATCCAATGCTCGGCGCGATGATGATGCATCTGTACTGATAACTTAGCCCCGGGGTTCACGGTAATTCGTTTCACTTGAAAACGCTCGCCATTATCAACACTGTCGTATTTACCCCAAGGTCGATAAACTTCTCGGTGCAAATTCGCTTCTGGTCGCTGCAATATTTTAAGCTGATTCGCTATTTCTTTTACATGTTGCACTTTATCTTTATTGGCGATTAATACTGCATCTGGTGTATTGACTACCACTAAGTTGTCAACGCCCACAGTGGCAATAAGCTTATGCTGGCTGTGTAAATAACTATTAGACGTATCATGGGCAATAACGTCCCCTTTGATCACGTTTTGTTGTTCATCTTGCTCGCTAACTTCCCAAAGCGCTGAGTATGAGCCAATATCGCTCCAACCAGCATCGAGTGGAACAACCACCGCATCGGCGGTTTTTTCCATTACCGCATAATCAATCGATTCATTAGCGCATTGTAAAAAAGCGCCTTTGTCAGGACGGATAAAATCTAAATCTTGGGATTTTTGGCTCATGGCAAGCTGGCAAGATTCAAGAATATCGGGTCTGAATTTTTTCAATTCTTCGATATAGCGGCTGGCTTTAAAAATAAACATACCGCTATTCCACAAATAATCACCCGACGTTAAATACGTTTGTGCCGTTGCTTGATCGGGTTTTTCAACAAACTCTGCAACTTGAAAAGTTCCATGTTCGCCATTAACGCCAAGGTGCTGCTCACCTTGTTTAATATAGCCGTAACCGGTTTCAGCTTTGGTCGGTACAATACCAAAGGTCACTAATTTACCTTGCTCTGCCACAGGGGTGGCGGTAGCAATCGCTTGATGAAATTTGGCAGTATCTTTGATGACATGATCGGCAGCCAACACCAATAATAATGCCTCAGGATCTTCATCCATTACTTTTAGTGCCGCCAATGCCACTGCTGGAGCAGTATTCTTTCCTTGTGGCTCAAGTAATATCGCCGCTTGCCGGCAATGCGCTTGCTTTACTTGCTCGGCAACTAA
>Ga0209292_1005793_pt1 | contig 12451 bp, 11 predicted proteins | sample GOMGulsemesocosm_2_FD_184634 | JGI IMG/M metagenome (GOLD analysis project Ga0209292, IMG submission 184634) | Methane-oxidizing microbial communities from mesocosms in the Gulf of Mexico - GOM9C Gulf of Mexico (SPAdes) (version 2) | ecosystem: Environmental > Aquatic > Marine > Cold seeps...
AACACGTGATACAGAGATACCAGCGTTAACTGCAGGACGAATACCTGAGTTAAACAGGTTAGATTCTAAGAAAATCTGACCATCGGTAATTGAAATAACGTTAGTTGGTACAAATGCAGATACATCACCCGCTTGTGTTTCAATAATTGGTAATGCTGTTAAAGAACCTGTTTTGCCTTTAACTTCACCATTAGTGAAACGCTCAACGTATGCTTCGTTTACACGAGCAGCACGTTCTAATAAACGCGAATGAAGATAGAATACGTCACCTGGGTAAGCTTCACGGCCTGGCGGACGACGTAAAAGTAATGAAATTTGACGGTAAGCAACTGCTTGCTTAGACAAATCATCATATACGATTAGTGCATCTTCACCGCGGTCACGGAAGTATTCACCCATAGTACAACCAGAGTATGCTGATAAGTACTGTAGTGCAGCAGCTTCAGAAGCAGAAGCAACAACAACGATAGTATTCTCTAACGCGCCGTGCTCTTCTAATGAACGAACTAAGTTCGCTACGGTAGAAGCTTTCTGACCAATTGCTACATATACACACTTAATACCAGTGTTTTTCTGGTTAATAATGGCATCTAATGCGATCGCAGATTTACCAATTTGACGGTCACCGATGATAAGTTCACGTTGACCACGACCAATTGGGATCATTGAATCGATTGATTTAATACCAGTTTGCACTGGTTGATCAACTGATTTACGATCGATAACACCAGGAGCTACTACTTCTACAGGAGCAAAACCATCGTTGTCGATAGGTCCTTTTCCGTCAATAGGCTCACCTAATGTATTTACAACACGGCCTAATAAGCCACGTCCTACTGGTACTTCTAAAATACGACCAGTACCTTTTACTTTTACGCCTTCAGCTAGATCCGCATATGGACCCATAACTACCGCACCGACCGAATCTCGGTCAAGGTTCAACGCTATTGCGAAGCGGTTGCCAGGAAGTTCGATCATTTCGCCTTGCATTACATCAGCAAGACCATGGATACGAATAATACCATCTGTTACAGAAACGATAGTACCTTCATTACGAGCTTCACTAACTACGTCAAACTGTTCAATACGATTCTTGATCAGTTCAGCGATTTCAGTGGAATTCAGTTGCATGCTCTGTTCCCCGTTAGGATTGTATTGTTGTTGCTAAACGGTTCAATTTACCTCTAATAGAACCATCTATAACCAAGTCGCCTGCTTTAATTACTAAGCCAGAAACTACGCTTTTATCAACACTACAATTGAGTTTTACTTTTCTTGCCAAACGCTTTTCAAGCGCGGCGCTAATGACTTTCTGTTGCGCTACTTTTAATTTCACGGCAGAAGTTATGTCGACAGATACTTCTTTTTCATATTCAGCTTTTAATTCGCCAAATTGAGTTAATACCTGCGGTAGCACCAACAAGCGTTGATTTTCAGCCATCACTTTAATTAAGTTTTGGCCATTGCTATCAAGCTGTACATCACAGACCTTCAAAAAGATCTCTGTTGCTTGCTCAACCGACGCACCACCTGAAAGATATTCAGTGATGGTGGCATCTTTAGAAACTTCTGCAGCAAATACTAGCATTTCATGCCAGCTGTCCATTGCATTAGCTTCAACAGCAAAATCGAACGCTGCTTTAGCATAGGGACGAGCGACGGTTGTCAATTCAGACATAAGCTCATTCCTCTCTTAAAGTTCAGCTACAAGTTTATCTAAAATGTCGCTATGTGCAGCGGCATCGATTGAACGCTCGAGAATTTTCTCAGCACCAGCAACAGCAAGAACAGCCACTTGTTGGCGTAATTCTTCTCGTGCTTGGTTACGTTCTGTCTCTATTTCTGCATGACCTGCAGCTAAGATTTTTTCTTTCTCAGCTTGTGCCTTATCAGCTGCTTCTTCAACTAATTGCGTTTCACGTTTTTTTGCAGCTTCAATAATTTCAGCTGCTTGCGCTTTCGCATCTTTTAGTTGTGCAGTAGCTTTCTCTTGAGCAAGCTCAAGATCTTTTGCAGCACGGTCTGAAGCAGCAAGTCCATCAGCAATAGTAGCTTGACGAGCTTCAATGGCACCAATAATTGGTGGCCATACGTACTTCATACAAAAAATTACAAATACGACAAATGCAATTAATTCAGCTAATAGCGTGGCATTAATGTTCATTTGTGTACCTCCTATAAAATTCGTGTTGAAAAAATAAAGTTAAAAATTAACCAATTTTAACGAATAATATGTATAAGCCCATCGCTACACCGATCATCGCGATTGCATCGATAAGACCAGCTACGATGAACATTTTAACTTGTAGTTGTGGTGCTAACTCAGGTTGACGAGCAGCAGATTCTAAGAATTTACCACCTAATAAACCAAAACCAATTGCAGTACCAAGGGCACCTAAACCAATTAGTAAAGCCGCAGCAATATACATTAAGCCTACGTTTTCCATTTTTATCTCCGATATTTAAAGTAAAGTTTAAAGTTGAAATTGTTATTTCGGGCTTCCTGCCCTAAACCCTTCGGGCCGACTTTTGTCGTACTAACTTAATCCCGAAAAGTTAGTATTCTAGGCGTCCTGCCTGCCACCATAAATGGCAAGCTGACGCAGAGCTAATTTTTTCCAGAAAAATTAGTGATCTTCGTGAGCTAAACTAAGATAAACTATAGTTAGCATCATAAAAATAAATGCTTGTAATGGGATAACTAGCAAATGAAACGCTGCCCATAAAAAATGCACTGGCAATTGGAAAAAACCAAGAGTTGCAATCAGTAAAAATATCAATTCACCCGCATATAAGTTACCAAATAAACGTAACGCTAATGATAGTGGACGAGCTAATAAAGTGACTATTTCAAGAATGAAGTTCAACCAGTATAATGACCAATGCCCAAAAGGTTGACCATAAAGCTCTTTCATAAAGCCGCCAACGCCTTTGATTTTAATTGAATAGTAAATGATAAGAATAAAAACACCTAAAGCTAAACCTAAGGTCATATTCATGTCCGTGGTAGGTACGGCTTTCATGTATTCCACGCCCATTAATGAAAATATCTTAGGAATAAGATCAACAGGGACCCAATCCATAGAGTTCATTAATAAAACCCAAACAAATATGGTTAATGATAAGGGAGCAATTAATGGATTTTTACCGTGAAAAGTGCTTTTAACACTATCATCGACAAATTCAATAACCATTTCTACTGCACATTGCAATTTCCCTGGTACACCAGTAGTTGCTTTTTTCGCAACAGAACGAAACAAAGTGATAAAGACTAAGCCTAAAAACACCGACCAACCAATGGTATCAATATGAAAAGACCAAAAGCCTTCCCCAACTGATAAATTGGTTAAATGATGTTTAATATATTCTTGGCTGGTTAATTCAGCACCTGCAGACATATTAATATTCCTAATGATTAAAGTTTAAAATTCTTAATGTTCTATAAAAAATGGTGTTAATAGTGGCATTACCACGACTAAACTAAAACTTGTGAAAAATGGTACCGGCAGTATCGCTAAAAATTTAAAGGCTAGCGCTGTTAAAATGGCCGTTAATACTATTTTCATTTTTTCGCCACTGTAAAAAGATGCCATCACCTTTTCTGACGAACGTGCTCCTGCATATCGAAATGCTTTCAAAGCAAAAAACAGAGCGGGGATTATTGTTACTGCGCCACCTGCTAAAACAGATATAGCGTAATTAACCCCAAAAACATAATAAGCGATTGTTGCTAACAAAATAACCGCAATTAGCATCGCGATAATTTGTTTATAAGCAAACCGCTTGCCTACCTTAGTTAGTTCAATATTCGCCATGGAACCTCTAAGATAATTCAACGAAACGTTTCGTAGTATACTGGGTTTTTTAAAGTGATTACTTTAACTTTAAAAAAGCCGACGCAAGTATACTTAATTGCGTCGTTAATGCAACAAAAGAGGGCGCTAGTTGCCCTCTTTATGTGCGATTAATGACTAATAATTGAATTCAATCAGGTGATTATTTAAAAAGAGCCGAAACGAGCAACAATACCATCTAATTCTTCTAGGTTGGTATAGGATATAACAAGTTTTCCTTTGCCCTTTGCATTGTGACTAATACTGACATTTGAACCTAATTTCTCAGACAAGTTTTGCTCTAAAGATTTAGTATCAGGATCTTTATCTTTGACTTCTTTTTCTTTAGCCGGCTCTTGAAGTTTTTTAATTAACGCTTCAGTTTCGCGAACATTTAATTCTTTCGCCACTACAGACCGAGCAGTAATTGTTTGCTCATCATTTTGTAAAGCAAGTAGGGCACGAGCATGTCCCATTTCGATGTCGCCATGTTCAAGTAATGTTTTAACTTCATCATTAAGATTATTTAAACGCAGTAGATTAGTTACTGTTGTTCGTGACTTACCTACAGCATCAGCTACTTCTTGGTGAGTTAATTCAAATTCAGTTAATAAACGCTCTAACGCAATTGCTTCTTCCATCGCATTAAGATCTTCACGTTGAATATTCTCAATTAAGGCAATGGCAACTGCTGCTTCATCTGGTACGTCTTTTATCAAACATGGAACAAGATCTATTTCAGCAAGTTGTGCTGCTCGCCAACGACGTTCACCAGCTATAATTTCGTAACTATTTATCCCCAAAGGACGAACAACGATAGGTTGAATGATACCTTGAGACTTTATCGAGCTTGATAATTCATCTAAAGCTTCTGCAGACATGTCTTTACGAGGTTGATATTTTCCCGGCTGAAGTTGTTCAATAGGAAGCTTTTGAAGTTCGCTTTGATTATTAGGGTTATTTTCAGCAGTTTGTGCCGACTCTTGGTCATTTTCTTCTTTTCTAGGTGCATTTGTTAATAGTGCATCTAGACCTCGACCAAGTCCTCTACGTTTAGAAGGGCTCATAAATTTCCTTGCTGATTGACTGTTATAATGGAGACTAGTTATTTTTTATATTTGATTTTTCTTGTTCTACTTTACGCAGCATTTCACCAGCTAAAGCTAAATAAGCTTTTGCGCCGGTAGATGATTTATCATAATACATTACCGGTGCGCCAAAACTTGGTGCTTCAGCTAGCCTAACATTTCTAGGAATAACCGTACGATAAACCTTATCACCAAAATGACGTTTTAATTGCTCTGATACATCGTTAGCTAAACGGTTGCGAGGATCGTACATGGTTCGAAGTATGCCTTCAATATGCAAATCACCATTCACGACAGATGTTAATTGTGAGATGGTATCCATTAGTGCGGTTAAACCTTCCAAGGCATAATACTCACATTGCATCGGCACTAATACTGAATCTGCAGCGGTCATAGCGTTAACCGTTAACATATTTAAAGATGGAGGGCAGTCGATAATGATATATTCATAATTATTTTTAATCGGGGCTAAAGCATTTTTTAAACGTTGTTCTCGGGCATATACTTCCATTAATTTTATCTCTGCGGCTGTTACATCAGCATTAGCAGCAATAAGATCGTAGACACCTTCAGTATTTTTAGTGACAACTTGTTCAAAAGGTAATTGATCAACAAGCAATTCATAACAAGTAGCCGGTACTTCGTACTTATCTACACCACTACCCATGGTGGCATTACCTTGAGGATCGAGATCAATCAATAAAACTTTACGTTTAGTCGCAGCCAATGATGCAGCTAAATTTACTGCTGTGGTGGTTTTCCCTACACCACCTTTTTGGTTAGCAACCGCAATAATTTTTCCCACTAGAACCTCGAACAATTTATTGTTATTAGTTTTTTTTAAGCTCTATCACATGTCTTTCACCAACAAGGTTAGGGACAGTAATTGAATGGCTTTTTATCAATGATACATCATTTGGCAATTGATTTAATTCATCTTTTGGATATTGGCCTTTTAATGCAAAAAAACGACCATCATGATCAATTAAATGTTTACACCAAGTAACCATATCTTCAAGAGAAGCAAATGCTCTACTCAATACCCCATCAAATAATACTTCCGGTTGATATTTTTCAACACGAGAAAGTAATGGCGTAACATTATCAAGTTTCAACTGAAATACAACTTGTCTAAGAAAAGTAATACGTTTTCCTAAACTATCAAGCAAAACAAATTCTTTCTCAGGAAATAATATTGCTAGCGGTATACCCGGTAAACCAGGGCCTGTACCTACATCAATAAATGAATTTCCCGTTAATACATGCCCGACAGTCAAACTGTCCATGATATGTTTAATTAACATCTCACTAGGATCACGAACTGACGTTAAGTTGTATGCTTTATTCCATTTAATTAATAATTCAACATACTGAATGAGTTGTGATATTTGATCTTCATTGATTGTTAATTTTGATTTTTCAATCAATGACGTTAATTCTGCAGTTAGAGACATAATATTTACTCGTTGCTACTAAGCTGATTTACGCAATAAACCATGCTTTTTTAAAAAGACGAGCAATAATGAAATAGCTGCCGGGGTTATTCCTGAAATTCGAGAGGCTTTACCAATGGACTCAGGTTTAGCGTCGCTGAGCTTTGCCACCACTTCATTTGATAGGCCTGATATTTGGCTATAATTAAAATCATGAGGGATCATGGTATTTTCATGGCGTTTTTTCTTAGCAATTTCTTCAAGTTGACGATCAATATAACCAGCATATTTAATCTGAATTTCAACTTGTTCAGCTGCTTGCTTATCTTCTATTGCTGGACCAATACCTTCTATTTCCATCAACTCTTGGTAACGTACTTCTGGACGACGGATCAAATCTTCTAAACTATTTTCTCGGCTAATTGGATTTTTTAACAATGGATTAATTTTTTCTGCAACTGGGTGATCTTTTTGGATCCATTTTGACTTTAAACGTTGACGTTCAAGCTCAATATTTTCCATTTTTTCATTAAATCGACGCCAGCGTTTCTCATCAACCAACCCGAGTTTATGACCTTGCTCTGTCAAACGGATATCGGCATTATCTTCACGTAATAACAAACGATATTCAGCGCGAGAAGTAAACATACGATAAGGTTCTTTAGTCCCTAGCGTCGCTAAATCATCAACCAATACCCCCATATACGCTTGATCCCTGCCAAGAATTAATTCATCTTTACCCTGTATCCTTGCCGCCGCGTTAGTTGCTGCGATCAAGCCTTGAGCACCCGCTTCTTCATAACCTGTGGTGCCATTTATTTGGCCAGCAAAATACAAGTTATTAATTAACTTACTTTCTAAAGTTTGCTTTAAATCACGAGGATCAAAGAAGTCATATTCGATGGCGTAACCTGGACGGGTAATGTGAGCATTTTCAAAACCAGTAATTGATCGTACCAAGTTCATTTGTACATCAAATGGCAAACTTGTTGAAATGCCATTGGGATAAATTTCATGAGTTGTTAACCCTTCAGGTTCAACAAAAATTTGATGTGAATTTTTTTCTGAGAATCGATGTATTTTATCTTCTATAGAAGGACAGTAACGTGGTCCAATACCTTCAATGACGCCTGTGTACATAGGTGATCTATCTAATCCATCACGAATAATGTCATGGGTTTTTTCATTCGTATGCGTGATATAACAAGAAACTTGTTTTGGGTGATCATCTGAAGATCCTAAAAATGAAAAAACCGGACGAGGATCATCTCCTGGTTGCTCTTCCATCACAGAAAAATCAAGGCTTCTAGCATCTAACCGAGGAGGTGTCCCCGTTTTTAAACGATCTATTCTAAATGGTAAATCTTTTAATTTATTGGCTAAATTAACACTAGCAGGATCACCAGCTCGACCGCCTTGATAATTATTTAAGCCAATGTGAATCTGACCTGCAAGAAAAGTACCTACGGTTAATACCACCGACTTTGCTTTAAATTTCAGTCCCATTTGAGTGGAAACACCAATGATCTTATCATTCTCTAAAATAAGATCATCACAGGGTTGTTGGAAGATAGTCAAATTCTGTTGGTTTTCTAAAAAACTTCTTACAAATGAACGATATAACGAGCGATCTGCTTGAGCTCTAGTGGCCCTTACGGCAGGGCCTTTACTGGCATTTAAGGTTCTAAATTGAATAGCTGCATGATCCGTTGCTGTTGCCATTAAACCACCTAAGGCATCAATTTCTTTTACAAGATGTCCTTTACCGATACCACCAATAGCTGGGTTACAAGACATTTGGCCTAAAGTATCAATGTTATGCGTCAGTAAAAGTGTCTTACAACCCATACGTGCTGAGGCTAATGCGGCTTCAGTACCTGCATGTCCACCACCAACAACAATCACTTCATATGAGTCTTGATACCACATAAAAATTAAGCCTTAAAAAATATTTCAAAATAAAAGGGCACGTATTTTAACTTTTTTTACGCGTAAGTGAAACGATCATTTGATGAAAAAGATCAGGTGTCGATCGTTTAATAATATATAAGATCTTTAAAGAGATCTTATTATTATTACTTATTAGTAAATCGATTTTCTGTGGGTAAGTGCTTTTTTATTATATTTATCATAAAGGTAGAAAGGATCATTTCTTGTGATCAAACTTTGATCAATACGATGATAAGCATTGATCAAAAGGTCTACTTATCCACAGCTGATATTTATTCATTTTTTATATACTGGAAAATAACGGGAAATTAAGAGTTTATTTTATTTTTATCCACAATTGACGTTGTTTTGTGTGTGTTGCTGTGAATAACTATTGGGTAAGTTTTTTATAGATGATCTTTATTAGCTAAAAGCCATGTTTGCCCTTCTAGTTCAGGATCTATTTCTTGCTGCATATCTAAGAGTTTAATATCTACGATTTCACTACAACCCTTTAATAGTAAACACTTTTTTATGTTTTTAGCTGCTAAGCAAAATGTATCGTAATTGGTATCACCCACACCGATCACCAAGAATTTCAATGAAGATAGATCGTTTTCAGTTTTAGTTAAGTTATCAACAAACGATAAAATGTTATCAGGATAATCACCTGCACCATGGGTTGAAGTACAAATTAGCCATGTTTGATCTTTACTTGGTATTTGAGGAAAATCAGGTAATAAATGTAATTTAGTCTGATGATTTAGTGACTCTAATGTTTCTTGGCAAGCTTCAGCAACATATTCTGTTCCTCCTAACATACTGCCAACAATGATCTGAAATGAGCTCATAATTGTCCTTATAAAATGAATTTAAACATTACTTACCAATGCAAAATGATGAAAAAATTTGGCCTAATAAATCATCGTTAGTAAATTCACCGGTAATTTGGTTTAACGCTTGTTGGCAAAGTCTTAATTCTTCAGCAAGTATTTCGCCAGCTACGTAGGTCTCCAATTGTTCTAGTCCTGTAATTAGATGAGTATGAGCAAGTTCTAGGGCTACAAGGTGGCGACGTCGAGCCATAAAGCCTCCTTCTATATTACTTTGGTAGCCCATAATCTCTTTTAAGTGCTCTTTTAATGCATCTAGACCATTTCCTGTTTTTGCCGACAAGGTTATGCAAGGTTGTTCTGCATTGTTGTTATATCCTGTGGTAGCTTGGTTTATATCTGCTTTATTTTTTATAATGGTTAAACCTATATTTTTCGGTAATTTTTCGAAAAATTCCGGCCAAATATCTTTTGGATCTTCTTGTTTGTCATTGCTAGCATCAATCATTAGCAGTACCCGATCCGCCTGATTTATTTCATGCCATGCTCGTTCAATGCCTATTTGTTCAACTTTATCAGCGCTCTCTCGAAGGCCTGCAGTATCGATAATATGTAAAGGCATACCATCAATGTTAATTTGCTCTGATAATACGTCTCTGGTTGTTCCTGCTATGTCTGTGACTATTGCACTCTCTTTACCACTTAATGCATTTAATAGACTCGATTTACCGGCATTTGGTCGACCTGCTATTACTACCCTCATGCCTTCTCTGATAATACTGCCTTGTTGTGCTTGTTGTTGAACACCTTCAACTTGTGTAATGATTGTTTTAAGATCATTGACTATTTTTTTATCGGCGAGAAAATCTATTTCTTCTTCAGGAAAGTCTATTGCTGCTTCAACATACATACGTAAGTGTATGGTGCTTTCAACCATCTGATGAACAAGTTTCGAAAAGTCACCTTGTAGGGAGTGTAATGCGCAACGTGCTGCCTGCTCAGAGCTAGAGTTTATTAAGTCTGCAATAGCTTCTGCTTGGGTAAGATCAAGTTTATCGTTTATAAAAGCTTGTTCGCTAAATTCTCCAGGCTTGGCCATCCTCACATTTTTCAACGACAGAATTTCTTTTAAGAGCATATCTAAAATAACGGGACCACCGTGACCTTGTAATTCAAGTACGTCTTCACCAGTAAATGAATTTGGGCCTTTAAAGAATAGTGCTATTCCTTGATCTAAAGCTTGCTGAGATAAACTATTAAATGTTAAATATTCAGCTTTTCTTAATTCAGGCACTTTTCCTAGAATAGCCTGAGCAACATTTTTAACTTCAGGTCCAGAAACTCTAATGATACCAACACCCCCTCGACCAGGCGGGGTAGCTTGTGCTGCGATGGTTTCTGTTGTTGAAAGAAATTCAGTATTTATGTTCATCAATAATCCAAAAAAGCAAAAATGCGTTTAATGGCGACATTATAAACGTTTAATTAGAGTGATGGTAATAGGGGAGTTAGGTTATATATATTTAGCGAACATTTTCACTCTTTCACATCCATGTGATTGTGAAACCAGTGTATCCAGAACATCGTCACTCTTTACCATCCATGGCACCGCGACATACCGTTCATCCTGAACATAAAAAGCCAGCTAATAATAGCTGGCTTTTAAATACTAACTTGAAATGATCAGTTATTTATTTTTGGCTTTCTCAATGCCAGAAAAGATTATTTTCATTTGCACTATGGAAATTAAATTACTTACTAACCAGTATAAAACTAGCCCTGATGGGAACCAGAAAAAGAATACAGTAAACATAACAGGCATGTACTGCATAATTTTCTGCTGCATTGGATCTTGTATTGTCATAGGTTGCATTTTTTGCATAATAAACATGCTGACACCCATTAACAATGGCAATATGTAGAATGGATCTTGTGCTGATAAATCTTGTAACCATAAAGTAAACGGCGCGTGTCTTAGCTCAACACTCTCTAAAAATACCCAATATAATGCTAAGAAAATAGGCATTTGGATTAATAGTGGTAAACAACCTCCAGCAGGGTTCACTTTTTCTTTTTTATACATTTCCATAGTGGCTTGTGACATCTTTTGTCTATCATCACCAAAACGTTCTTTTAATTGTGCCATTTTTGGTGCGAGTTCACGCATTTTCGCCATAGAGGTGTATTGTGCTTTGGTCAGTGGGTACATACCACCTTTAACAATTAAGGTGATGATAATGATCGCTACACCCCAGTTTGTTACAAAAGATTGGATAAATATTAATAAACTAAAGAGTGGTTGACTGATCATCGATAGAAAACCGTAATCGATCGTTAAATCTAGGTTATCTTCTAACTTTTCCAATGCATCTTGATCTTTTGGTCCAACATATAAAATGGCTGATGTTTTAGCTTCTTGGTTCGCTTCAACGATCAAGGTAGGTGCTTTAAAGCCTATTACCGCTTCATAATTGCTCGAAAAGCTTGAATATATTTGATTAATATCAGTGCTACTTGGTACCCAAGCACTAACAAAATAATGCTGAAGCATGGCTACCCAGCCACCGACATTGGTTATATTTAAGTTATTATCTGCTATATCATCAAAACCATATTTTTCATAAGGATCCTCTGAGTGAGAATATGCAGCCCCTTTATATGTGGGCAATAAACCTGAAGAATCACCATCCGATAATGTTGATTGTTTTAATTGACCGTACATTTGCACGCTTGCTGTTGAATCTGAATTATTTCTAATAAGATATTCAACGGTTATGGCATAACTAGATGGGTTAAATGTAAATTGTTTAATAACATTTAAACCGTTTTCTGCAATGTAAGTGAGCTGAATAACTAATGGCTGACCATCTTTCATTACAAATGAAGTAGCAGACACAGAATATAAAGGACGACCAGGTATGATCCTATCTAAACCTTGAGCTCCAGTTAAACCACTTTGAGCAACATATTTTGTACTACCATTTTGCATGATAGTAAATGGAATACCATTACCTTGTTCTGTATCGTAATTAAGTAATTTAACATCAACTATATCACCACCTCTGGTACTCAATTCTACAGCTAAAACATCTGTTTTTATCGAAACAACTTCTTCGCTTACAGTATTTGTTTTAGTTACAGCAGGCAATAATTGGCTAGACTCAGGAATAAAGTCGCCATTTGTAGTTGTTGTATCTGATGTAGGAACAGCATTACTGGCTAGAGTTGTTTCTACTGGTTGCTGTATTGGAGCATTATCTAGTTGCCATTGCTGGTATAACAAAAATGTTACTACCATTAGCGCAATAAACAAAAAACTGCGTTGAGATTCCATA
>Ga0209292_1005794_pt1 | contig 12450 bp, 6 predicted proteins | sample GOMGulsemesocosm_2_FD_184634 | JGI IMG/M metagenome (GOLD analysis project Ga0209292, IMG submission 184634) | Methane-oxidizing microbial communities from mesocosms in the Gulf of Mexico - GOM9C Gulf of Mexico (SPAdes) (version 2) | ecosystem: Environmental > Aquatic > Marine > Cold seeps...
AAACGCCCCTTATATGATGAGCTTGGTCACACAATTGGTTCATATGGTATTTCAAGACATCTGGAAAAAACATCATTAGCTTTATCAGGGATGGATGCTTTAAAAACTCCTGTTAACTATATTCAAAATAATTATATGAATGATATTTATCTAAGTGAACTAGCTCAGGTAACACATTTATCAATAAGCGCTTTGGAAAGACGCTTTAAAAAACATCTAAGTAAAACCCCAAAGCAATTTATTAATGAAGTTCGTCTAGAAAATGCCCGTCGTTTACTGGTTGAAACTCGTATTCCTATTGCTTTAGTTGCAAATGAAACGGGGTTTACAGATCATAGTTATTTTAGTCGACAGTTTAAACGTTTATTTGGCGAATTACCGTCAGAGTTTAGAAATAGTCATACCCAATAATTATCTAAATCTCATCTGCTATACATTGGATTAATTTATTAAAAAATAACGTTTCGGGGCAAGTAATAGCAATATTTAATATTCATTTACCTCAATTGCAAGGGAAATAGTTTCAATACAATTTAGTAATGAAAAGGCACTTCCAACCAGGGAGTTTGGAAATGCCCGAGAGTAAATTAGCTAAACTCGATGTAAGCTCAGATTATTAGAAGTTTATTGATAATCGTGCATAGTAAAATCGGCCTCTAGAAGAGAACGTATGTGCATCGTAACCATTACGGTAACTACCAACGATATAAGGTGGCGCTTGGTCAAATACATTTTCGATACCGGCTGTAAGCATGCTGTCCCATTGCTCTAATTTATAACCAAATTGAGCGTCATGTTGTAAATATGAGTCGATATTTTTAAGTTTTTCATCTAACCAATAACCTTCACCATCTGCAGCAACTACTTTATCGACAAAACGGGTAGACCACACAGTCGTAAAATTATCTAATTGCCATGTAGTTGAAAGTGTCGCTTTATATTCTGGGTATGAACCTGAACCTTCATACCAATTTCCAACAAGTTCTGTTGCAGTGTCTTTTGTTTTACCTGTATCGTAGTCCGTCATTCTAGTAGCAATAAGGTTTATATCGAATGATCCATATGCTTGTGTATCAAAAGCATATTTAATTTCGGTATCGTAGCCTTTTATATTTTGATAACCTGAATTTTCATAAAGGGTATAAACAGCAGTAATTTGACCATCGGATGCACGACGCTCTACAAAACCGTCAAAGCCTGCTTCACCTTGTGAATTACTGTCTACAACATTACTCGAACGAGTAGTGCGGATCACATTGGTTTTCTCAATATCAAACATATCTAACGAAATGCTAAAACCTGGTAATGAACTGGGTGCCCAAACAATACCTGCTGTTAAGCTTTTTGACTCTTCAGGCTGTAAATCTGCATTACCCCCACTATATACAAATGCCCCAGTTGCTTGTGCCGAGGGACCATTTAATCCCTGGGGACATCCTGATTTTGAAGCGTAATCATCTTCAGCACACGGATCACTGACATAACTCCAACCACCCGTTAATCCAGAATATAATTCATCAAAACCAGGTGCTCGAAAACCTTCACTTTTTGACGAACGAACTAATAGCCCTTCAATGGGTTGCCATCTAATACCAATTTTTGGCGTTGTTGTAGAGCCAAAATCACTGTAATCAGAATAACGAGCCGCCATGTCTATTTCTAGCATTTGAGCCAATGGCACATCTGATAATAAAGGGATATTTATTTCACCATAAAATTCTTTGATTGAACGGGTTGGGGCATTGGTATCGCCTAAACCTGCTTGAAAGATACGATCACCTTCTTCATCAATTGACGCATAATCTTGTTGCGCATGTTCTTGGCGATATTCCAAGCCAAATGCAACTTGTACTGTACCTGCTGGTAAATCGAAAACATCACCTGTGGTATTAAACTGCCAAGAATCCATCTCGCCTTGTGAGCTAGATTTTGCATCTCGTTGAATATAACTCAGCATATCAGGTGTGATAGAACCAATCTTGCCCATTAAATCTATTGGTACGCAGCCATCATTTCGGTCACGACATTCATCAGAATCTCCGGCTGCAGCCAAAACGCGAGAATAAGATACGCCTAAAATATTATTGGTTGATTTTGTACGTTGGTGATTAAAAGATATATCCCATTCCCAATCATAAATAGAACCTTGTGCTCCAATCACGATACGACTGGTTGTAGAGTCAATATTATTGACTTCTCTTGGACCTAACTCCATTAAAGCGCGCGCGACATCAAAGCTTTGGCCAAAGGTGTTGTAATCATTATTTTCGGAGTATTCTACTGGATCACCAAAATCGGATGTAAACGCGTATGGTTGTGATCGCGATAATGATTTTCGATTATTTTGTAAATATTCAAAAAAGACTTCTATATCATTATTTATTTGTTGTGCACCACTGATCCAAATATTCTCAGTATCTAAATCTGCAGAGCCCATATCATATAACCAATAGTTAAAACCATCTTTATCGCCAACAGGCACATCACCTGGAAACCAAGACTCATCCCAAGGGTGGTTATACGGACGTAAATCTGACATCGAATTAAATCTGTCAGCTCCATCTTTTAGTACCCACCAATCACCATCAATATTGTATGTACTGCCTTCACTTGAAAGCGGATCTCGTAAGTTAACACCACCTTCGCCACGTCTATCTGGTTCATTTTGAACATCACGCGCAGCCATGACATAGCCATCGGTTCTGTTTCGTGAAAAATTAACTAAAATATTTCCATTTTCTGACTTAATTCCATACGTAAGCTCGAACCCTTTTTCAGCATTATCATTTTGGCTACTAATGCCGTAATTTGTTTTAACTTTAAAGCCTTCAAAGTCATTGTCCATGATCACGTTAACCACACCCGCTATGGCATCAGAGCCATAAACAGCTGACGCGCCATCTTGTAAAACTTCAATACTTTTAATTGCAGACATTGGAATAGTATTTAAATCTGAACTTCCGCCAATACCTGATGATCCCAATCTTCGTCCATTGAGTAAAACTAACGTATTTCTGGCACTTAGCCCTCTTAATGTGGCTGTAGATGACCCATTTGAAAATTGACTGGCATGTGATGTTGCAGGGCCGGTAACAGAGGGAATTCGTTGTAAAAACTGACCTATATTTGTTGCTGGTGATGCTTCTATATCTGCTTTGGAAAATACGACAATAGGTGCGATACCTTCAATGTCTGTACGAGAAATTCGAGATCCTGTTACATTGATCACTTCAATTTCTTCTAATATTTTCTCTTCTTGCGCAGCATATAAATTTGTACTCAAGCTAGCTAGAATTGATAGCGCGAGAGGGGTAATTTTAAATAGTTTGTTTTTCATTCTATTATCCATTTTAATTATTGTATATTTTATACTTATGCGTATTCAACGTATGATTTTCATACATCAAATGCATCTAACAATGTAATGAACGGACTTATGTTTGGTATGAAATGGTTAGATAAGGGTACAAATTGAATTTAATAATGACTTTAACGTTGATGTAATAAAGGTATATAATAGCGAGGTTTAGATAAAAAGGACTGAAAATCAGTCCTTTAGGTAGTTTTAAATATTAATAAATCTAATTAAGGGCAAGTACGATAAAATGGATTATCACCAAAAATACCGTAAATGATACCGTATAGGGTAGGGTCTTGGTTTTGTAGTGTTGTGCGGGTGTTTGGTCCACCGCCCATATTAGCATTAAAGAAACTTTGTACACCTTCGGCCCAATACTCTTTATAGTCAGTCATTGCATAATGGCCTGAACCCCATAAATTATAGTATCTGGCATTTGAATATGCAGATTGTAGTTGAGTACTAAATCCAGGGAATACATAATCTAATCCTAATAAATGCAATGAATGCGCATATTCATGGATAGTTATATCCTCGCCTAAGTAGCGATCATCTGAATAACACATGGCATTTTCTTCAGCACTTGAACCTAATGGAACTGAGGGCATACCACCTAATCCACGTGCACGTTCATCCCAAAATCCAGAATCTAAATGACTATATTCAGGCATTTGAGTTGTTAACTCATATGGGTAACGACCCAATACGCCATGGCGAAAACCATTTGCAACCATTTTAGGCACTACTCGACTATCAACCGTTTGCATTATGCCATCTAGTAAATAGGCTGTCCGCTCAAGAGAAGCATTGGATGCAACACCTGCTGTGATTATTGGAATACCAGTGCCAGAAGTACATAAACGTTGGTAGTACCAACTATTTGGCCAATTACTTGGATAAGTTTGAACACCACCAGCACAACCTAAAACTGTAGTTCCTCCACCATTATCACCACCTCCAGTGTCATCATCAATCATATTGTAGTTACCATTAGCTTGAGTCGTGATCACTTTCATACATTGACCTGCTTGATCAGTTACAATCCATCTATCGCCAGTATAACTGCTCCTAGTCCAGCTATCGCCAGATGAAAAATTGTCATTATATATTTTGCTATAGCGTGAGCCATCTGCTTGTAGCCACTGAATTTTTAGACCTGTATCGCTATTATTATTGATGGTAAATTGTGTTTGACTACCATTACGACTATAAGCTTGACCTTCCAAATTGCAAGATGAGTCAGGTTCTAATGTGCCTGAAGAAAGATCGTAATCTGCAATAATATTTAGTCCAGAAAAAGCTGATGAAGCGATGACTTGTGCATAATAAGTACCTTCGCCATTACCTGCTATACAAGTTTCATTACTATCAGGCGAGTCAGATTTACAACTGTTATTACTAATAGATGCTTTACTGCCTTTATTGACATATAAGTCAGCATCACCATTGTTACCAGTCGTAGTAAAACTAATATTTGTGGCACCTGTTGGCACATCAATATAAAAATCTTGCTTAATACCTGTATTTACATCGCCAACTGAGGTATTAATCTTTTTTGTTAGTTCTACATCAACAATGACAGGGTCATTTGTACCAACGGTATAATTACCATTATTTTGGGTCGTAACAAGTTTCATACAGCTATCATTATTGTCAGTTACAACCCATTTATCACCAAGGTAGGAGTTGTGTTGCCAAACTTCACCAGGCTGAAAATCACTATCATAAACATTTGAATATAAAGTGCCGTCAGTTTGTAACCAACGAATTTTTAAATGTTGATCGCTTAAGTTAGTAATATTGATAGATGTTTTACTTGAACTTCTACCTGAATACGGTCCTAAAGTGCTACAAGATGCGTCGACTTCTAAATCACCTGAATTACCACCTCCAGTGCCACCGCCATCTGTTGGTGTATGATCCCAACATTCTTTATTTGCACTATCATGGTAAGTCGCTGTACATCCTAGCCATTCATACCATTCACTGTTGTTTTGATAAGCAAAGTTTTGAATATAGTTATTGTATGCACTGTAATTACCGGACCTAAAGTTTGCAAGAATTGTATCAAGTGCTTCAGGATGTCTTTCAAACAAAAAGGCAACACCTAAATAACCCCATTGATAAATACGACCAGTATCATGTTCATAGGTTGTATTAATGACATCTGACAAACTCATTGCAGCAGTACCCGCTAAGGTACGGATATAATCATAAGGCCAGTCAACCCAAGCAACATATTCAGCAGAGCCCTCAAGCCAAAAAACAACATTATTAGAACTTTCCATATAGGTGGCAAAGTTGCCTTGCATGTTGTAACGACCGTCTAGGTAGTGATTAAATTCATGAGACAAGTTCATGATCCACCAACTATCACCATCATCTGTAATATAAGTGACGTAACGTGCTTTATTTCCAGGCACACTTGGATCACCTTCTAAATACATTCCGCCATTATTGGTGTCAATACCAAATATTTGTGCTGCATTATATTGGTAAGACGCATAATCTCTAAAGGCATTAACCTCTACAGTTACGCTGTTGTCACCAGAAATGGGCTGGTTATTTGTTTTCATTAAATTATGAAATCTAGCTTCTTCGGTTACAAGCTCATCACATACAGCTTGTAAGTTTACTGAGCTAATATATGACTCAGACCTAATAGATATTTTACTACCACAGTTATAGTTATAACGTAAAATATTATCACCTGCCGCCATTTGGATTTTAGACTGCTTAGGTGAAATTTTTTGATGCACATGAGAGCTTGGTTTACTCAAAGTATTAATTGAGTCGAGTGTAGGTGGTCCTACATTTGTTGCTGCAAAACTTGAGCTTGTCATTATCGCTGCTGAAATAGCACCTAATGAGAAGCTAGTTTTATTGAGGTTTATATCTTCAAACCTCGTTTTTAAATATTGAATAATCATTTTTCTTATCCTTATATATTATTTTTATTTACACTTTTCTTGAAATATTAACCAAGTATTTTTGTTTCTGAATTGGTGAATACATGATTAATGTATACAATATGCAGTGTTAATCAAGTGAGAATTGAAATTAATTTCACGAATCAACATTTAAAATAAAAGCATTTTATTCAATGTGTTACGCGTTGTTAAATTGCAAATTCATTGGTGACATAAAATAGTGAGTTGATGCCTAAATATTCGTAACTTATGTCCAAAGCGGTAAATTGGATAAAATATATTTGATATTTATTTAAAATAGAAAAATAATTTAAAAATAATTTAAAAATAATTTAAAAATAATTTAAAAATAATTTAAAAATAATTTAAAAATAATTTAAAAATAAAAATAATTTAAAAATAAAAATAATTTAAAAATAATTTAAAAATAAAAATAATATTTAAGGAGTTAAAAATGGCAGTAAATGCAGGGAAAGTAAAAATTGAAAACTGGTCTTCCAGGTTAACTTTTTTAATGGCTTCTATTGGTTTTTCTGTTGGCTTAGGCAATATATGGCGTTTCCCTTATGTTGCTGGTGAAAATGGAGGAGCAGCATTTATTTTAGTTTACCTTGCCTGCGCTCTTTGCATCGGTGTGCCACTAGTAATGGCTGAGTGGGCGCTTGGTCGTAATGCTAAAAATGCAGCTTCTGCTATAGGGAGTTTTAAACAAGTCGCAATTGAAAATAATGTTTCTTCTAAATGGTCTGGTGTCGGTGGCATGGCAATTCTAGCCGTATTTATGATGATGCTGACGTATACCGTTATAACAGGATGGACAATGGATTATTTTGTAATGGCCGTGACAGGAAGCTTTACTGATATGACCGCAGATAAATCACAAGGTATATTTGATGATTTGATGTCTGATCCCATTCGATTAGTTTTTTGGCACACTGTCGTGGTTGCGATTACTATTTTTGTTAATTCACGTGGAGTACAAAGTGGCATTGAAAAAGCGGTTAGTATATTAATGCCTTCATTATTAGTGTGCATGATAATTATGGTTATATATGCAAGTTTTGTTGGAGACATGGCTGCAGCTGCAAATTTTTTACTCACGCCAGATTTTAGTCAAATAACAGGAGAAACGTTTTTATTAGCCTTAGGCCAAGCATTTTTCTCAATCGGGATTGCTATGGCAGTTATGGTCACTTATGGCTCGTATTTAGATAAGGACTCATCTATTGGACAAAACTCTTTTATAGTTGTTTTTGCTGATACTTTTGTTGCTATGCTTGCCGGTTTTGCGATTTTCCCTTTAGTTTTTGCTAATGGCATGGCGCCTGACGCGGGTGCTGGTTTAGTATTTCAGGTGTTACCGATTGCATTAAGTGATTTACCCGGTGGTCAATTATTCAGTGGGATATTTTTCTTATTATTAATTGCGGCTGCTTTAACCTCTTGTATCGGTAACTTTGAACCGGTAGTTGCTTGGGTCCAAGAGCATTTTAGGTTAACGCGAAAAAAAGCAACCATAGTAAGTGGTAGTGTGATGTGGTTTTTAGGTATTAGCTCAATATTGTCATTAAATGTACTAAAAGACTTTCATCCATTTGAATTTATCAGTTTATTAGAAGGCAAAACGATTTTTGACAATTTGGATTATATATCCGCCAGTATTTTACTTCCGATTGGAGGGTTATTAACTGCCATATTTGTTGGTTGGCGTCTACCTAATTCCGTGATGGAACAAGAATTAGGGCTGAGTAAATTAGGATTTACAATTTGGCTATTTTTAATTCGTTTTGTAGCACCAATTGCAATATCAATCGTATTTATTTCAGGCGTTATTAGCTAAATAAAAGAAATACATAACAGAAGGTCAGCGGCTTAAAATTTTAAGTCGCTAGCTTTTTTGCGGAAAAATTTAGACTGTAAAAAATTAATCACAAAATATATCGAGTAAAAACATGGCACTACATAAAATTAAATTTGTATCTTGTCTCTTGTTCATAGGTGTTTTAAACAGCGCTTCAGCACAAGATTTAAGAATATTAAGCTCAGAAAATAGACATCCCATAGAAGGAGCTGTGATTTATGATATTAACCAAAATATTGCGAGTCGTTCAGATTTTTTTGGCAAAGTGTCTTTAGACGAATCTGCCAGCGACATGATTCAAATAAAAGCAAAATATCACGAACCTAAAGTGATAACACTATCACAGTTAAAATCTGCTGCTATTGTTCTGCAATATGATAAAAATTTGCTTAAGGCTGATCAAGCACTTGTTCATACTAAAGAAAACGTGCTTTGGGGGGAATACTCAAAATTCAGATCAAATAACGATTTATTAAGTTATGACTTATCAATAAAAGTTGAACCAGATAAAAAGTATATATCAGGCAATAACAAAATTAGATTTAAAATGTTAAAAGATGGGTCAACAATACAAATAGATTTATATGAAAATTTAAATATAGATAAAATTTTACATAACAACAAACCATTAAAATATACTCGAAATTCTAATGCTGTTTATATACAGTTTGATAATGTTTTAAAAGCAAATTCGATTGAAGAGATTGATTTTCATTATTCCGGTTATCCTGCAACAACAGGGCGTTTTGGTTGTTTTACATTTAAAAAAGATAACTTAGGAAAAGATTGGATCAATACAGCATGTCAAGGTTCAGGCTCTATGGTTTGGTGGCCAACAAAAGATCAACAAAGAGATGAAGTGGATAAAATGGTCATGCGTATTTCAGTTCCTTCAGATTTAATGGATATCTCAAATGGACGGTTAATAAACACCCGAGTGCTGGGTGATGGTTATACACAATATATATGGCTTACCAATAATCCAATCAATAATTACAGCGTATCATTAAATATTGGTAATTACGTTCATTTTGGTGAAACGTTAGATAACTTAACCCTTGATTATTATGTACTAAAACAAGATTTAGCAAAGGCAAAAAAACAGTTCAAACAAGCTAAGCCTATGATGGTCACATACCAAAAATATTTTGGCGAATATCCATTTATTGAAGATGGATATAAATTAATTCAATCACCTTATTCAGGTATGGAACATCAAAGTGCCGTCACTTATGGTAATGGTTTTGAAAATGGATATATTGGCGGAATTGGTAGAGGTATAGGTCGTGATTGGACTGGTGTTGGTATTAGTTTAAAGTTCGATTTCATTATTATTCATGAAACTGGACATGAGTGGTTTGGCAACAGTTTAACAAGTAATGATTTTTCAGATTCTTGGATCCATGAAGGTTGGTGTACTTATGCTGAAGCTGTGTATGTAGAAGATCAATTTGGTTATCAAGATGCCATAAAATATATTAATGGCTATAAAAATAAAGTTGAAAATACTTATCCACTTATCGGTCCGCCATCTGTTAGCCATTGGCCGACATCCGATATCTATTTTAAAGGCGCACTGTTTATTAATACATTAAGACACGTTATTAACGATGATGAAAAGTGGTGGGCGGGTGTAAAACAATATACGACGCAATTTAAAAAGCAAAATTTCTATACTACAGATGTTTTAAACTTTTTTAATGAATATTATGATTATGATTTTGAAAAAATATTTGATCAATATCTTTATTTCAATAATTTGCCAGTGTTAGAAATACAAACAGAAAACAATACATTTAAATATAGATTTGAATCAGATGTAACAGGATTTGAAATGCCAATCGCTGTAAATATCGATGGGATAAAGGAAATTATAACGCCCTCGAATAATTGGCAATCTAAACCTTTTAATAAAGAAGTTAAAGTTTATGACGATTTATATTACATAAACATAAAAAATATCAATAAGAATCATAAAGAATTGTTATCATTAAAACATGCAAGTAATAATCTATAACTGATTTAGGAAAAACCAATGTCAGCAGTGAAAAAAATGGAATATAAAACCCTGACTCAGTTAGTCACTGAATCAGTAAGAGAAAAGATACTCAGTGGTGAAATTGCAGTAGGCACGCATATACGTCAGGCAGCTTTGGCTAAAGAACTCAGTGTTAGTCAAATCCCTGTGAGAGAGGCGCTTTTATTATTAGAAGGCGAAGGTTTAATTACCTTTAGAGCGAATAAAGGAGCAAGTGTCACTGAGTTTAATTTAGAACAAGTAGATGAGTTGTTTTTATTAAGAGCAAATTTGGAATCGCAATTATTAGCCAGCTCAATACCAAATTTATCCCAAGACAAATTAAAACAAGCTGGTTTTATTTTAGATACTTTAGATAACGCACTTAAATTAAATAATGCACCTAAAGTTTGGTGTGATTTAAATACTGACTATCATAGTTGTTTATACTCTGCGGCAGATTTACCGCAAACACAAGAACTGGTAAATATTCTAAATACGAAAGCAGAACGGTATGTGCGAGTACACATAAATAGCTTAGGCGGAGTTGTAAAAGTCGGCACTGACCATAAAGATCTTTTAAATGCTTGTATTAAAGGAGACGTAGAGCAAGCAGTAGAATTGCTTAAACTACATATACTAAGTTCACGAGATGAAATAAAAGAGGTTTTAAGAAAAGTATAATTATAAGGGCTGTGCATTACATAAAGAATGTACTTTTATGAATATTATATGACATGACAACATGGTGTTTATATTGAGCTAAGATCAAGTTAATTATAGTATCAAGAGCACGCCATGTTTAGTTTATTGTTTGCTAGTAAAACAAAGTTATATTCCCATTTTTTATCTGCTTGGAAGAAAGGTGATTTTAATACGGCTGTAAAACTAGGGCAGAGGCTGATATTTAAAGATAATAATGATTATAAAAATTTAAATGATGTCGCTATGGTGCATTATAAATTAGGTTTATATGATCATGCTTTAAATTATTTGTTAAAAGCAAATATTATAAAAGAAAAGGCATCTCATTGGGAAAATATAGCACGCGTCCAACAGGCACTTAAAAATTTTAAACGCGCGATAAAGTCTTATAATAAAGCCCTTGAATTAAAACCCCGAAAAATGTCTGTTTGGTACAATCTTTCAAGATGCTATAAATCACAAAATGATTTAAAAGCAGCTTGCTATGTACTTACAAAACTTATACTCGTTTACCCTGATAACATGGAAGCCAGGATAGATTTAGGTTTATATTTGTTGCTACAAGGTAAGGTAGATAAGGCAAAAATACATTTTGATAGTGTTATAAGCACTTCGAATGGTGAGAGTAATAAAAATCAGTTATTGAATAAACTTATAAAATACCGTACAAAACCTTTCATAAAAGATTTATTACTTTATTATCAATCACTCAATATTAATTGAAAGCTTAGTGAGACACTAAGCTTTCAATTAATATTCTAAAAGGCTTAATAAAGTTTATTCAGGAAAAAGCATTCATCATTTTCTGGCCTAAATCAACATGATGTTGCATGGTTGAAAACTGCTTTGTAACACCTTCTGGACCAAAAGCATAAACCGGAACAGGCGCCGCTGTATGTGTACCTGTGCCCCAAACTGTATTTTGCTCTGCGCCTAAGGTACGGCCAATTAAATTAGCATGAAGTTCATTTCCGTATACATAAAACTCCTTAAAATCATTGATCTTAGGAAATTCGGCTGCAGACAAATATTTATGCTCTGCAACATAGTACTCATTTTCTTCACGTTCAGATATATGTGCTGATTGCTCGGCTGTTACTTTAAAATCGCTAAAGTTATTGATAGCCTGTGCCCACTGCTCACCAGTCGCATTACTAAAATTCCAATCAGAATCAACTTGGTTCATCATATCGTAAAAAGTACCTGTTTGTGCATGTAATCGGTCAAGCTTGTTTAATGATCCAAAGTTAAAGTTTGGTTTATAATCCTTTCCTTGCATACCATCACCAGAAAGCGTCTGAGCTTGAGGAATATCCTTACGCGAGTAGCTAAAGCCAAAGCTACCAGTTTCATGATCTGCAGTTACAATGACTAATGTATCTTCTCTATCTTTGACCCATTGATAAACAGCATCAACTGCTTCATCGAATTTTAGTAATTCATGTAACATCCAACCAGCATCATTAACATGACCAGCCCAGTCAATTTGCCCACCTTCAATCATTAAGAAAAAACCATCTTCATCTTTAGATAAAACTTCTAAAGCTTTAAGTGTCATTTCACGTAATGAAGGTTGCGT
>Ga0209292_1005795_pt1 | contig 12450 bp, 7 predicted proteins | sample GOMGulsemesocosm_2_FD_184634 | JGI IMG/M metagenome (GOLD analysis project Ga0209292, IMG submission 184634) | Methane-oxidizing microbial communities from mesocosms in the Gulf of Mexico - GOM9C Gulf of Mexico (SPAdes) (version 2) | ecosystem: Environmental > Aquatic > Marine > Cold seeps...
CACGAATAAGCGTGAGGTTAATCATCGGTTGCCCAAGTTTGTCTTCACCGTCGACCGCTTCAACGCTGTCGGTTTGATTGATAATATCAACCAAGTGAGCCGATTCAGTTTGGCCCCAGAATACGCTCCCAATACCGGTGCGTAGCTCCCAATCATCACCGACATGCACCCACATCAGTTCGCGAATATCACCATGAGAGCGCTCTTTGTCAAGATCGTCCCAGCGATAAAAGCCTTTGACGGTAATGCTATCAAGGTCATCATTCCAGCTATGGTAGAGCTCTGGTTCAACAAAGAGCGACAATTGCTTGTCGCCTTGATCGCTGTACATCGCATCTTGAGTATAGACTCGGTAGTCCGCAGCCGCTTTCACCGACAGCTGAGTTTCAGCCGCCAGTGAGGTTGAGGCCAGCGCAAGAGCTACCAAGGAAAACGTGCGCCATTTTTTCATTATCTTGCTCGCTTCAAGGTCGCTTTGTTAAAATCTTTTGCCGTTAAGCCGGTTTGAAAAGTAAGCTCTTGGACCAGATAATCGGTGCTTTTTTCTGTTTGGATATTAACCATTTTCTGGGTGCTTGGGCGCCAATATTTATCTAAATACAGTTTGTAATCAGATAATGTCAGCGTTTTTAGTAAACTATTACGACGGTCAAAAAATTCTATTTTATGAACACGGTAATGGGCTTGATCTATCCATAATACTTGACGTGAATAACCAGAGTTTTTATTAATCGGATCTATTTCGACAACATAACTTAATTCGCCGTTAATGGTCTCGTCCTTTAAATATTTGTAACTATACTTTTCGATTTCAAACGAGCTTAAATCTTCAAACGCAAATTCACTGCCCATAAATGGACCAGATTGATTACGTGAGGCGATACGTTTAACGCGTTTAAGTGCCGGTAAGTACATCCACTGTTCGTCAGAGGTTGTCGGGTGCGAGAAGCTTAAGAACGCGGTGCCCTTTACATCGCGCGGTTGCGAGAAAATCGTTAATGCTTTGTCGCCATCATCGCTTATTTCAAGCGCCTTGATCTTCATCTTGCGCACGGTTTCTTGACCATTGGCATTACGTAGAATCATTTTTGCCTGAGCCGTTGAATCTCCCCAGCCGGCATCAATCGCCTTACGCGCTTTGGCAATTTCTAGACCTTTCTCTTCAGGGGTTTGCGCTACTGTCGCCCCTGAAATTAAGCAGAACCCGATAAGGGAGGTGCTAAGCAGCTTGGTTAAGTTTTTCATTGTCTGTTCCTTTAGATTTTTTATCGAGTAATAGTAAGAATGCTGGTAAGAATAAGAAGTCTACGATTAACGCTGCCAAAATAATGATAGCGGTTAATAATCCCATGTCTGAATTTAGTCTAAACGATGACAGGGCCAAAATAGAGAAGCCAACCGTTAATACGAGGGTCGTTATCCATAGTGCTTGACCAACGCTCGAAAACGAGTAACGGATACTATCTTCGGTCGATTTCCCTTCGTCTTTAGCGTACTTATACTTACTCAGGAAATGCACAGTGTCATCGACAATAATACCTAACGTCATACTCAATACGACTGACAGCCCCATATTGATCTCGGCAGAATAGAGCCCCCAAATACCAAAGCCAATAAGTGCTGGTAGTAAATTGGGGATCAGGCTAATCATGCCTAAACGCCATGAGCGTAGTGCAAATATCAATAATCCTGAGATTAAGACTAGTGCTAATAAGGTGCCACCGAGCATGCTACTCATATTCTTTTGACCAATATGGGCAAACATTAAGTTTGGACTCGCGGCATTGAGCTGGATCTCTGGCGCGTTATCGGCAAACCACTGCTGAGTTCGGCGTTCAAAGGCGGTAAATTCAACACTGCCTAAATTTTGTAGGATCGCGGTTATCCGTGTTGCTGACTTATCAATATTGATTTGGTTGTTAAGATCTAAACCAAATGGCAGTGACATTTCATAGAGTAGTAGATATTGTGCCGCTAATTCTCGTTCCTGGGGTAGGCGATAGAATGCTTTATCATCGCCATGCATGTTTTGATTTAGACGCTTGAAGGTATCTGAAATAGTCAGTACATGATCGATTTCTGGTTGCTCTGAGAGCCATGTACTGAACTTATCAACCACGTTTAATACTTCAGGTTTGTTTAAGCCAGACGCTTCATCACTGTAGAGTGCAAAATCAATCGTCGACATACCACTGATTTTTTGTTGCTGAAAGTCAGTAGATTGTCTAAATGCCGTGCTGTCATCAAAATAAGCGGTGGCGACATCATTCACTTGATTGTTAAAGGTTGCCGCACCAGCCGCAAGCATTACAAGCACTGAAATAGGCAACAGGCGCTTATGATTATTAATCACGCCATCGCCTAGCCGCTCTATCCAATGACTTTTACCGTTACTCGTTTTGACTTCTCGCATCGGCAGTACACGTAATAATGCGGGTAACATCGTCACCGATAGTACAAACGCGATCATCACGCCAAGCGCGGTTAAGTTACCTAAATCAGCAAGTACCGGTACGTTTGAGAAGTTCAGGGTTAAAAAACCAATCGCCGTGGTGGCTGATGTAATGAAGATTGGCATCAGATTGAGCTTCATCGAGTAGTCAATGGCTTCTTCTTTGCTTTGTCCTTGGCGCATTGCATAGAGCATCGATGAAATGACATGAACACAATCGGCGACGGCCAGCGTCATTACCATCGTCGGTACATTAACGGTCGCGGTACTTAAAAAGTATCCCATCCAGCCTGATAGTCCCATGGTGGTCGCTATCGATACGATAATAATAATCAAGGTTGCAAACGTGCCGCTAAATGAACGCAGTAACACCCACAATATAGCAATTATCATTAGAAACATCAGTGGCACGAGGGTGCTGGCGTCTTTCTTGGCTTCGGTCATAAATGATTTATTCATAAAGACGATGCCGGTATGATAAAAATCGTGGTCAGGATATTTCTCTTTAAATCTCGCGGTTAGTGCGAGGATCGAGTCGGAGATTTCCATCACGGCTGCGGAGGCGTCTTGCGCAGAGGTAGGATCATCCCCAGAAGGTAAGCGAACAGTCACACTGATGACCGCTACTTCACCGGTAGGTGAGACAAGCCTGCGGACTAAGTTTGGCTCGTTGATCGCGATGTCTTTAGCGCGCGCTATTTTTTCGGGGGTGAGTTGGTCGACCTCTAACACCAAATCTTCAACGATTAAATCATCTTCCTCTGCCCAAGTATGCTGATAGTTGGTCAAGGAATCAATCCGAGTCGAAAGGGGAGTCTGCCATGCTTCTTCCGTCATCTCTTGAATCATCTTTAACGTTTCTACGTTAAAAACATCACCGGATTTCGGCGCAATAATAATATTGGCGTTCTCATTTTTACTAAAGACCTTTTGCATCTTCTCAAAGGCCATCAATTGTGGGTTTTGATCACCGAAAAATACTTTGTAATCACCTCTGAAATAGAGACTCTGGGCCCCCATTGTCGCAGTAACAAAAAATATTACGCTGAGTAATAGCATTAGCCACGGTTTCTTTATTACGACATCTAGCCATACACGTTTCATGTTTTTTCCCTAAATTGACGAATCGTCACTATAGTTGAAATAAAAAGCAGCGCTACCCCTGTAACGCTGCCACTTCTGCTGCAAATACTTCTTTTTCTATACGCTGCCATGTCGCATGGTAATCCCACGACTGTGACAACGGTTGCCACCCAATCCCATCGAGTAATGCGTTGAGATTAAACAATAATGCTTTATCACCATTGAGTCGTTCAATCGCTTTTGCTTCACGTGCACCGATTAATAATGCGTTGGCGCCAAAAGACACTGACCACATGGTGAAGGTTAAATTTTCGATGTGCCCTTCACTAGCTTGTGCTATTTCGCCTTCGTCGAGTGCTTTGGCAAACATCGCATCGACTAACAACGTCATTTCTTGCTCTAGTTCACTTTGTAACGCCAGTCGACCAACGCTTGCTCGTTCTTGTACGGCGGGTGTTTTTGCCAATAACACACACAAAAATAAGGTCGGATGCAATTGGCTGTGTAATCGTTGCACATAACACAACGCCAGACATTGCTCGCGCAGCGTACCTTCAAAGGCTAACGCACGTTTGGTTTGGCTAATAATAATTCGGAGGCTTTTAATACACAGCGCGCAAAAGAGGTCTTCTTTATTGCTAAAGTGATTGTAAACAGTGCCTTTTGAATAATCGCAGCTCGCGACAAGCTTATCCATGGTCAGCCCAGAAAATCCTTCATGTGCCATGATAGCTTCTGCTACGTTAAGTAGCTCAACCTCACGGTCAGCAATTTTTTGTTCACGCTTGGTCAGAATATTTCTGATAAAGCATTTTGGACTATCATTGTTACAGTTTAAAAACGTCATAATTAACCGAGTTAAATCGCCGTCTAAAGAAGTTTTTGACGGTTCGTCACAATGTGACTAATCGTCATTTTAAGGTGTTGCTAGGATTTTGCAAGTAATAAGATAGGGAATTACAGAAAAAAATTAGTTTGAGTTGGGACCATTCGATGGAGTAGGTGTCTTTATAGTGTTTGCTAGCATATAAAGACACACAACTCATGAGTATTTAGTTTATTTCGCCGTTGCAAATAGGCGAAACCGCTCAACCAATAAATAATTAATCGGTACGAGGACTAAGGTGATTAATGTCGCAAACAAGATACCAAAGGCGAGGGAAACGGCCATAGGGATCAAAAATTGTGCCTGGGTTGATTTCTCAAACAACAGCGGCATCAAGCCGATAAAGGTGGTGAGCGAGGTCAATATAACCGGCCTAAATCGCGCAGCACCGGCGGTAATAACAGCGTCCATTAATGGTATTCCTTTCTCGCGATACTGTTTATTGATGTAATCCACCAGTACCAGTGAATCATTAATAACCACGCCGACCAGTGCCATCATACCCATTAGGCTTAGCATGGTGAGATCCATGCCCATGATCCAATGACCTGCCACCGCGCCAATCACGCCAAATGGTATAACTGACATCACGATCAGCGGTTGCAGATAGGATTTAAATGGAATGGCAAGCAAACCATAAATCACAAAGAGCAGGATAACGAGACCATAAGACATTGAATCAAATGATTCTCGTTGTTCTCGTGCTTCTCCTTCAAATTGGTATTGGATCCCAGGATACTGCAATAGTAGATCATCGATAAATACACGAAGTTCACCTTGGATAAGTGTCATATTCGCTTTCGCTTTATTGGCATCGGCAGTGACTGAAATCGTACGAAAACGGTCAATACGCATAATTGATGTAGGTGACACACCAGGTGTTAGTGTCGCGAGTTGGCTCAGTGGTACACTTTGACCATTGTTGGTGGTGATCAATAAGTTCTCTAAGCCGTTAACCGACTGACGCTCACGTTTCGGTAGTTTTAACATCACACGGACATCGTCACGGCCGCGTTGAATTCGCTCAACTTGAATCCCGAAGTAGGCACCGCTGATTTGTGATAGTACAGTATTGCGATCAAGCCCTAATGCATAAGCCGTTTGATTGAGTTCAATCTGTAATTCTTCTTTACCTTGCGCTAAAGAATCGGTGATTTCAAAGAGGGCAGGATAGGTCGCTAGGCGCTCTTTTAATTTATCTGCTACCTCACCTAAGGTATTAAAATCAATACCGGAGAACTGAATATCGATAGGATCTGAGGTACGCCCAATTTCAGCGCGATAAGTTAATGATTGTGCGCCGGGTATCGCGCCAATTAGTCCGCGCCACTCTTGAATAAGTTGGCTCGAACGAATTTTTAACTCACGATCTTCTGGCGGTACTATTTGGAACATTACGCGGCCAAGGTGTGAGCCTTGAGAGCGACCACTGCTGCCAGAGGTCGAATTAATATCTAGAATTAAATCGACGCCATCGCGCTCAAAGTATTTCGCTTTGAGCTTAAATGCCGCATCTGTCATTTTAGTAATGTAATGATCGGTCACCGCATAAGGCGTACCCGATGGCATGGTTAGTGTTGCCCGAGCTGTTTCACTTTCAACCCGTGGAAATGGGGTGTAACGCATCCAACCGCTCAGTAGTAGTGTCACAATAATGGTAAGCACACCAACAAAGCTGAGTAAGGTAGAGAGTTTGTTACGTAAACAAACGGCCAGGATAGGTTGGTAATACTTTAAAATCGCGGCCTCAAAACCATCGGCAAAACGTTCTTGGAAACGAGAAAACCGATTATCACTCTTATCTTTACGCATCTTGATACGTTTAAGGTGCGCTGGCAGAACTAATTTCGACTCAATCAATGAAAATAACAAAATGGGGATCACTACCACGGGAATTTGAGCGAACAGATCGCCGCGACGCCCTTCAATAAAGGCGAGTGGTAAAAACGCCGCGATGGTGGTTAATATGCCAAATGTTACGGGCACAGAGACTTCTTGCGTGCCGCGAATAGCAGCCTGCAGCCCTGATTCACTGTGGCGTAAGTGAGAATATATATTCTCGCCAGTAACGATGGCATCATCAACCACTATGCCCAGCACGAGAATAAAAGCGAACAAGCTAAATATATTGAGCGTCACACCCATTAGTGGCATTAAGAAAAAGGCCCCCATAAAACTTACTGGAATACCAATAAACACCCATAATGCGATGGCTGGACGTAGAAACAGTGTCAATAATAGCAACACTAAAATGCCACCTTGGATCGCATTACTGGTTAGTGTGCTGATACGGTTTTTTACAATCACCGATCTGTCACGCCAATAGGTAAGATCAACCCCTTGTGGCATTTTCACTTGCTGTGTTGCTAAATAATCGCGCACTTTTTCGGCCACTTCGATCGCACTTTCATTGCCGATCCGATACACCTCAACAAAGGCGGCATTTTTACCATTAAACCGACTTGAAAATTCACTATCATCGAAACCATCGGTAACTTTAGCGATGTCTTTTAAGCGAATGATACTGCCATTATCTTGGGTTAATACAACAATGTTATCGTACTCGTCTTGACGATAAGCCTGGCCCGTTGAGCGTAGTAAGATGTCGCCGCCTAAGGTTTTTATATTCCCTGCTGACATATCCCGTGAACTATTAGCGATCGCCAAAGATACTTGATTAAGACTGATGCCATATTGGCGCAATGTATCTTGGTTTACTTCTATGGTTATTTCATAGGGGCGAACAGAGTCGAGTTCTACTTGCGTAATACCATCGATTCGCAGAATGTCGTCACGGATCCGTTCGGCCATTTGGCGGATCTCTAACTCTGATTGTGGTCCAGCGATCACAACGCTAATCACTTCTCGCTGGCGTTTGGGAATACTTACAATGGGTTTTTCGGCGTTAATAGGGAAGTTGTTAACAGCATCGACGCGACTCTTTACTTCATTGAGAAGTATTTGAGAATCAGCATCGTTTTCAAGCTCTAACCTAACGGTCACAGAACCTTCAGAAGAACGGCTGACGATTTGCTTAATCCCTTCTAAATCGGCAACGGCCTCTTCAAGTAATACCGCCACACCTTGCTCGGCATCTTCTGGCGTTGCACCGCGCAGACTCATCTTGATGTTTACTTGATTTATTTCCAAGCTTGGAAAAACTTCAAGCGGGATTTTAGTGTTTAAAAAGGTTAACCCTAACAGTAAAATGGTGCCCATCAATAGATTAGCGGCAACATCATTTCGTGCGAACCAAGCGATCATTACCCTTGCTCCTGCACGTGGCGTGGCCCACGTTTACGTGGTTTTTTAGGCTTGACTGGTGCCTCTCCCAGCAGTTTAACCTTTGTGCCTGAGATGATTTGACCAAGGGGCGTAGTGATTAATGTTTCACCCTGTGATAGACCGCTTTTTATCACGGCGTCTTGTTTGTTTTGGAACAGGATCTCAATGTTACGGCGCTCAACAACACCATTAGCATATAAGTAAACATAACTGCCTTGATAAATGGCTGAATTGGCAATCACTATCGCATCATCAATGGTTTTTCCGGTAATACGCGCCGTGACGAATTGACCAATATTTAATGAACGTTTACTGTCACTGCCAAACGGGTTATCAATTTGGGCAATTAAACTAAGTTGCTGGCTAGTATTATCAATATTTGCAGTGGTACGCTGTTTTGATGCGCGCCAACGTTGTGGTTCGCCGCCAATGCTATTGGTTAATTCAATGGTGTTTACCGGTGCCGATGATCGTAAGTTATTATGCGGTAAATTGACTAAGCCAAGTTGAGCGTTATTTATTGGTAAGCTAACCTCGACGCTTTGCGTTGCAAAAATATCGGCGATATTGGTGTTACTCGAAATAACTTGTCCTAAGTCGACATACTTGGCTAAAACACGGCCATCATATGGCGCAATGATGTTAGTACGCTCAACATCGAGTAATGCCTGCTTTAAATTAGCCGATGCAGCTTGGAATTTGGCTTTGGCAGCAGCCATTTGCGGTTTACGCAAGGCAAAATCACTGGCTTGTTTAAGTGTGCCGATAGACTTCCTATCTTTTATCGCTTGTGCAGAAAGGGCTTTTTCTTCATCAAAAGCCACTTGTGCGGTAGCAAGTTCTGCTTGAGCCGCCTCAACGCGAATATCGTAATCTCGTGAATCGATAGTCACTAGCACTTCGCCGCGTTTAAAGAAACTCCCCTGATTGAAACTGTCACTCACTTTGACGATTTTTCCGGCGACTTGGGCATTGAGTTGCCCTTGTACGGTCGCTGCAATACGGCCATAAGAGTCCAGAGTCACTTGATATGGCTGACTGATCAGCTTAACTATCTCAACACTCATCGCCGTTGGTGCCTTAGGGCCTCTGCGATTAGCAGACGGTGAGGACAATGTGATAAATAGTACAGCGGCTATTGTAATGGTAAGCACTGCAAGTGAGATAAGATGTTTTTTTCGCATAATCGTCTTTTTAAGCTCAAGTATAATGGCAACAAGATACAGCAATGGTTTAACCTTGGCATCTATTTTACGTTGCTTTACATAGTAGCAATGCGTGAAATACTTTGACACATCTATTAGGCACTTACGCCAAGATCATTATAATTGTGATATCACCACATATTACGTAAACACGCTGTAAATATATCCCTATAGGTTCAATTTTTGTCTCGGCAATGTGCGCTCAGCTTTGCCCTAACATAACCATCCATGGTTAAGCATGAAAAATACGGTTTACTTCATATGCACCGATATCCCCTCGATATTAGGGCGTATTCATTAAAACGCTCTTGCCGTGATCTGGCGCGCTGGTCAATACAAGTTGCATAATTAGCTCTAGCCTATTGTGAGTGTCACAGGCTATAATGCGGCTAATTTACTATCACTTTTATATATGGTTTGATTGAAATATGTTTGAAAACCTTACTGACCGTCTTTCCGCCACGCTAAAAAATATTAGTGGTCGTGGCCGTTTAACTGAAGACAACATTAAAGACACACTTCGTGAAGTCCGCATGGCATTGCTTGAAGCCGATGTTGCATTACCGGTTGTCCGCGAGTTTATAGGCAAAGTAAAAGAGCGTGCTGTTGGCGCTGAAGTTACTAAGAGCCTAAGCCCTGGTCAAGTCTTCGTTAAAATAGTTCAAAGTGAACTTGAAGCCGCCATGGGTGAAGTTAATGAAGTACTTAACCTAAATGCTCAGCCTCCAGCCGTTATTATGATGGCGGGTTTACAAGGGGCGGGTAAAACAACCTCTGTCGCTAAGCTGGCTAAATTTTTGCGTGAGCGCGAAAAGAAATCAGTGTTGGTTGTTAGTGCCGATGTTTATCGCCCTGCGGCTATCAAACAGCTAGAAACATTAGCGACCGAAGTAGAAGTTGAATTTTTCCCATCTGATATCTCGCAAAAGCCAATCGATATTGCTAATGCGGCGATTGCACATGCCAAAAAGAAATTTATCGATGTTGTCATTGTCGATACGGCAGGTCGTCTGCACGTTGATGGTGAGATGATGGATGAAATCATCCAGCTTCACGGCGCCGTGAATCCGGTTGAGACATTATTTGTTGTTGATGCAATGACTGGTCAAGATGCGGCAAATACGGCTAAAGCGTTTGATGAAGCATTACCTTTAACCGGTATTATTCTAACGAAGACCGATGGGGATGCTCGCGGTGGTGCGGCGCTATCTATTCGTCATATCACGGGTAAACCGATTAAGTTCTTAGGTGTTGGTGAGAAAACTGACGCACTCGAACCATTCCACCCTGATCGCGTAGCGTCACGTATCTTAGGGATGGGTGATGTTCTATCACTTATCGAAGAAGTCGAACGTAAAGTAGATAAAAGCAAAGCTGAAAAGTTAGCGAAGAAACTTAAGAAAGGTAAAGGCTTTGATCTTGAAGATTTTCGTGACCAACTAGCTCAAATGCGCAACATGGGCGGCATGATGGGCATGATGGACAAGCTTCCTGGCATGGGTAATGTGCCTGATGCGGTTAAAAACCAGATGGACGATAAAGCGACCATGCATATGGAAGCCATTATTTCATCGATGACGCCGGGCGAACGCGCGCGACCTGACATCATTAAAGGTTCTCGTAAACGCCGTATTGCGGCCGGTTCTGGGATGCAAATTCAGGACGTCAACAAGTTATTAAAACAGTTCACTCAAATGCAAAAAATGATGAAAAAAATGTCTGGCAAGGGCGGCATGCAAAAAATGATGCGCGGTATGCAAGGCATGATGCCCCCTGGTATGGGCGGCGGATTTGGTGGAATGCCACCAAGATAGCTTGTTAATTGTTGTTTAAAAAGCGGCCTAATTATTTAGGGCGCTTTTTTTATGTCTGTCTTTTGACGCTCTCGTCAGTACATTTAGTATTGCTTGTAGATTTTTCTATGTGTTCCATTGAGCTTTTCTATGGTTATTGCTAACCTTATTTTTTATGATAAAAACAATAATCTCAAGGCTAATAACACGATGAACCAGTCTCTAAAGTCAATTATAGACGCCGCGAACATTAACTTTGCGATCGAAGTTGACGTTAGCCGTCAGCAATGTTTCCTGTACGATCGCGCGGGGATAATTCAACGGTCTTACTCTGTATCTACTGCCAGTGTTGGGATTAATAACGCTCAAAATAGTAATGGCACGCCAACTGGATTACATCAGATTTGTGATTGTATTGGTGAAGGGCAACCCTTAGGGCGGCGTTTTCAAGGGCGGGTCGCTAATCAGCAGATTATCGAAATACTTAATGCAAAACCGGACACACCGCCTAAAGAAGACTTCATCTTAACCCGCATCCTTCGGCTTAAAGGATTAGAGCCAGGACTTAACCTTGGCGCTGGATGCGATAGCTTTAGCCGGTATATCTATTTTCATGGTACTAATGAAGAGTACTTAATTGGTACACCTGCGTCGCATGGTTGTATCAGAATGCGCAATGAAGATATCGTTGAATTGTTTGCATTAGTAGCAGTAGGAACGCCGGTATTTATTTACTAATTTCGCCTTTATTTTTTGTTATTACCGAACTTACGCTTAGATAAGCGTTTCTTCAACGAACGCATAAGCTGAGCAAAGCCATAAAGCTCAGCTTCGAATTCAATCTTGGTAATATTTTGACCATCTAAAAAACGCGGTAAACTGAATAAATCTGACGTGCTATCACACATCCCTGAGTGGCAAGTAGTGGCAGATATCATGCCATATTCTTGCAGGTAGTGCTGATGCTCAGCGGTGTAAAATCCACTTGGATAACAGAAATGTTGTAATTGGGTTTGCGTGAAGCGGCGCATTACCGTGACATTGTCATCGAGTTCGCCTTGCAGTACAGATAAGTCCTCTTTGCCAATATGGTGGCGGTGACTGTGTAGTTGCAAATCAAGCCCTTGGTTTTGCACTGTAGATGCAGTGCCAAGGTCTATTAACTTAAACATATTGGGCTGTTGCAACGGTTGTGTTACCTCTAACAATTGAGCAAGGCGCTGTAAGAAACAGCCTCGTAACTTAATAGTATCGAGTCGTTCGCAGTATTGAGTAAGGCGCTTGGCCAATTCTTCGCCGTTGCTTGGCCTCTTAATATTTGTCTGCAGTGATAGTCGTGGGTCTAAGCTGGACAAGTCAACGCTATCCTTGCTCGTTTTCCACAGTAAATACGCTACCATCATATTAACGACCGCGATTCTATTTTGAACATAATAAGTGGTGAGATAAAGCGTGGTATTAAATTGATACTTATTGAGTAATGGCGCTGCAAAATCAGCAACCCCAAACCAGCCATCATCTATCGTGAGGACAATACTATGCTCCAACGTTTCACCGCTGGCGATCAGTTGACACGCTTTATCAAGTGATATGACATTAAAGCCCCCTTGTTTTATTAGCTCAAGGCGCTGGGCAAACAATGTGGGGGACATAAACAATTTTGGTCGAAAGAGGTGCTCGTCGTGATACGAAAAACCGTGGTAGCAAAGAATATTAATCTTGTGCCGATAATGACGATGGGTCAAT
>Ga0209292_1005800_pt1 | contig 12438 bp, 12 predicted proteins | sample GOMGulsemesocosm_2_FD_184634 | JGI IMG/M metagenome (GOLD analysis project Ga0209292, IMG submission 184634) | Methane-oxidizing microbial communities from mesocosms in the Gulf of Mexico - GOM9C Gulf of Mexico (SPAdes) (version 2) | ecosystem: Environmental > Aquatic > Marine > Cold seeps...
AGCCACAGACTAGCCTTATATATACTACAAGAGCCGCCCTTATAGACGCATGGGCATAACAACATACAAGCTGTCACCGCCTTCCACTTCTTCCATGATGGCACTGGAGTTTGCATCACCCAGTGTCATTTTCATGTCATCGCCGTTCAATACAGACAAAACATCTTGTAAGTAACTGACGTTAAAGCCAATTTCTAGGGCTTCACCTTGAAACTCAACCCCAATGCTCTCTTCAGCTTGTTCTTGTTCCGGGTTGTTGGCCACTACCTGCAAGTTGTTGTCGTCCAGCAACAAACGTACACCACGGTATTTTTCGTTAGACAAAATGGCGGTACGGGCAAAGACCTGACGTAACGCCTGACGGTCGGCTAGCAAGGTACGGTTACCATTACGGGGGATAACACGCTCGTAATCCGGGAATTTACCGTCTACCAACTTGGAGGTGAAGGTATATTCACCTACCTGGGCACGTACATGATTATTGCTCAGGCTAAGTTCTACGCTCTCTTCCTGGCTGGTCATTAACTTGGCCAGTTCTAAAACGGCTTTACGGGGTACGATGACCTGAGTCTTGCCTTCAACACTCAATTCGGTGGCCACACCACAGGTAGCCAAGCGGTGACCGTCGGTGGCGACGGCGCGTAATTCACTTGCAGTTACTTCCAATAACAAGCCATTTAGGTAGTAACGTACATCCTGCTGAGCCATGGCAAACGCGGTGTTGTCGATAACACGACGCAGCTTGGCTTGTGGCAAGGTGAAGCTGGCATTGGCCTCAATGTCTTCTACATTGGGGAATTCGTTGGCAGGCAGACTGGATAATACAAACTTACTGCGCCCGGCTTGCAACTGAACCCGGTGCTCGTCCTGGCTAATTTCGATCGTGGACTGGTCTGGTAAAGACTTACAGATGTCCATTAGCTTTTTAGCAGGCACGGTCACAGCGCCATCTACACCGGCTTCTAAGAGCGGTGCACGGCCAATCATTTCCACTTCCAGGTCGGTACCCGTCAATGAAAGTTTTTCACCCTGAACTTCCAGCAGTACATTAGACAGTACCGGCAAGGTTTGACGACGTTCAACAACGCCTGCAACCAATTGAAGTGGCTTTAACAGGGCTTCCCTGGTGATTGTGAATTTCATGCCTTTTTTACTCTTAATTGGTCTGGGACCGCTGTAATTTTTATAATCTTTTGATCAAACCTAACCATTAGCTGGTTAACGATCTCAACAGGTTTTTATAATCTTCGCGAATGTCTGCATTGCTTTCGCGTAACTCTTTAATTTTTCGCACACCATGCAATATGGTGGTGTGGTCACGGCCACCAAACGCAGCGCCTATTTCTGGCAAACTGTGATTGGTTAATTCTTTACTAAGCGCCATAGCCACTTGTCTGGGCCGCGCAATAGAGCGTGAACGGCGTTTGGATAACAAGTCGGACATCTTGATCTTGTAGTACTCGGCCACCATGCGCTGAATGTTATCAATACTGACCTGCTTGTCCTGCAAAGCCAATAGGTCTTTTAGACTTTCTTTGATAAACGGCAGGGTAATTTTGGATCCTGTGAAGGCCGCATTGGCAATCACCCGTTTTAAGGCCCCTTCCAGCTCACGCACATTGGAGCGAATCTTTTGTGCCACAAAAAAAGCCGCTTCATGGGGAAGGTCTATGCCTTCCTCATCGGCCTTCTTCATTAATATGGCCACTCGGGTTTCTAACTCGGGGGGCTCTACTGCCACTGTTAGTCCCCAACCAAAACGACTCTTGAGTCTGTCTTCCAGACCTACGATCTCTTTGGGGAAACGGTCACAGGTGAGGATCATCTGCTGACCCCCTTCTAATAAGGCATTAAAGGTGTGGAAAAACTCTTCCTGGGAACGCTCTTTACCGGCAAAAAACTGGATGTCATCTATTAATAGAACATCGATAGAGCGGTAATAACGTTTAAATTCGGTAATGGCATTTAGTTGTAACGCTTTTACCATATCGGCCACAAAGCGCTCTGAGTGCAAATACACCACCTTGGCATTGGGGTTTTGCTTTTGAATATGGTTACCCACCGCCAACATAAGGTGAGTTTTACCCAGGCCTACCCCGCCGTATATAAATAACGGGTTGTAAGAGCCTCCAGGGTTTTGCGATACCTGCTGGGCGGCCGCGTGGGCCAGCTGGTTGGATTTACCCGCCACAAAGGTATCAAAGGTGAAGCGCTTGTTTAGGCCGCTCTGGTGCTGAATGCTGCCTTCCACCTGAACTTCACGACGTTTCTCTATAGTAGCAGGAGCAACCGCAGGCGAATTGACCTTGGCTTTATTAGGGGCTGGGCGTTGGGCTACTTTTTGAACCACCGGCTCGGTACGGGGAGCAGGTCGAGAGGCTGGTGCTAAAAAAGCGGGTTTACTGGTTTGACCAATATCCAGCTCCAGTGGCAACAGTTGGCCACCATTAAGTTCGCTTAATAACGACTCGATGCGCGTTAAAAACTTATCTTTAACCCAGTCTTTTACAAATCGATTAGGAGCAGATACCACTAAACCCTGCTCAGACTGATTAGCCCGCAGCGGTCTTATCCAGGTATTAAACTGTTGTGCCGGCAACTCGTCTTGCAAACACTTTACACATTCTTCCCACAATGCCAGCACGGCGGTACAACTCCATTAATTTCGGTTGGCTATTGTACCTAGATTGCCTAAGTTATCCACAGATATGTGGTCACGAGGCCTGTGAATTACCTATGGGCAAAACAAGGATAGAATTGTTAATAACTCAAGGCCGGCAGGGCCATGTGTATAACCCACCTATTTATCCGCACCTTGTCCTCGTGTTTTACCAAGCTTACTGACGTCTAATACAGTCTTTATAAAACTGGCAATGCCTTGATATTAAAGGGATAAAGGGGCTTATCCACAGAAAAGTGGCTGCTTAATAATAATAACAATAATAAATAAGAATAATATATATATACATATACTTAATATTCTATAAAGATCTTAAGAGCGGTTAGTCAGAAAAATGAATTAAAATAAATATGGGTTCAGACAGAAAGATTCATTGAATCTGTTGGCTATTTTCAATACAATCCGCTCCCTTAAATTTTATTGATTCTTCATTTCGAGATACGGTTATGAAACGTACTTTTCAACCAAGCAACTTAAAACGTAAACGCAGCCACGGTTTCCGTGCCCGCATGGCCACCAAAGCAGGTCGCCAAATTCTAGCTCGTCGTCGTGCCAAAGGCCGTAGCAAGCTTTCTGCCTAAGAATATGTCCGACACGAACTTCCCTCGCCAGGTTAGGCTACTGACCGCCGGGGACTTCAGTCGGGTATTTGAACGAGCAGATGCCAAAGCCCAAACATCGCAACTCCTGATCCTTGCTCGACGCAATGATCTTGGTTTTGCCCGAATGGGTTTAGTTGTGGCGAAGAAACACGCGAAACGTGCAGTTGATCGCAATCAGATCAAACGCATCGTTCGTGAAAGTTTTCGTCATCACCAGTCCGAGTTAGAAAACTTTGATTGTGTTGTACTGTCCCGCGGTGGTGCTAAAGACTTGGATAAACTCAAGTTACGACACATGGTTGACCAACTTTGGACCCGGCTAGGGCAAAAATCGAATGGCAACCGTTCCAGATCAAAACAGCGTAAAGCCTGAGTTCACTCTAGCAGCTCATATTATTGCGTTACCGGTTCGATTTTATCGTTTTGGTATCAGCCCAATGATACCTAGTCGTTGCCGACACCTTCCTACTTGTTCAGAATACACCCTTGAAGCATTGCAAAAGCATGGTCCTATTGATGGTCTGTGGTTAAGTGTGAAACGTATTGGTCGTTGTCATCCCTGGGGTACCCATGGATACGATCCAGTTCCTGATAAAAAATTACCTTTAAAGAGCTAACGATAATGGATCCAAGAAGAGGAATCATTCTAGTCGGCATTGCGATTATCTCGTATATGTTGATCTTGAAATGGAATGACGATTACGGCCAACAAGTGGTTGCCGGCAAAAGCCAGCCTGTACAACAATTTGCCAGCACAGATGTGCCTGTGGCCCACAACGAGCTTTCTAACCAACCTAGCATAGAGGCTGATGTAAACGCCGATGCGCCGGTAATGATGGAAGACGTGCCACAGATAACCAAAGCCGCTGTGAGCACTCAATGGATAGAGGTGCAAACCGACGTTCTGGACATTCGCATCGACCCTCAAGGTGGTGACATTGTTTATGCAGCCTTTAGAGCCTACCCACATTCCATGGAAAACCAGGACATTCCCTTTGTATTGCTTGAGCAAAGTGGTCGTCGCACCTACGTGGCGCAATCTGGTTTAGTGGGTAAAGACGGCATCGATAAATCGGGCCGTGCTTTATTTTCCGTTCAGCAAAATAACTACAGCTTGGCCGATGGCGAAGAAGAATTACAAGTGGTGCTGACTTATCAACAGCCCGGCGTAACGATCAACAAGGTATTTAAATTCAAGCGTAACGACTACCTGGTTCAGGTGGGTTATGAAGTGGCTAACCAAAGCACTAACACTTGGCAGGCGAATTTCTACGCACAATTTAAGCGTGATCAAAGTGCCGATCCTTCCCAGATGGAATCCATGGGCATGAATTCGTACTTGGGTGCCGCGGTGACTCGCCCGGCTGAGCGTTACTTTAAAATTGATTTCTCCGACATGGACGAAGGCGCTTTTAAAGAGAAAGTTTTAGGCGGCTGGATTGCGTTCTTACAGCATTACTTCATTGGCGCCTGGGTGCCCAATAGCGAAACTGCCCACACTTACAATACCCGCAAAGCCGGTGAAAACTACCTGGTAGGTTATTACGATGAAGCGTTAGTGGTACCCGCTGGCTCAAACGGTGAAACCTTTACCGGTTTGTACTTAGGTCCAAAAGACCAGGATAAGTTAGCGCAGATTTCCGAGAACCTGGATTTAACCATCGACTACGGTTGGTTATGGTGGGTGGCACAGCCATTATTCTGGTTGTTAACCTTTATCCATTCGCTATTGGGTAACTGGGGTTGGTCAATTATTTTCCTAACCATCATAGTTAAGTCAATCTTCTTGCCGCTATCAGCCAAGAGCTATCGCTCCATGGCGAACATGCGCCGTGTTGCTCCTAAACTGACCGCCTTGCGTGAACAGTATGGTGATGACCGCCAGAAGTTAAGCCAGGAAATGATGGGCTTGTACAAGAAAGAAAAAATTAATCCACTGGGTGGGTGTTTGCCAATCCTAGTACAGATGCCGGTATTTATTGCCCTGTATTGGGTATTGATGGAATCGGTTGAATTGCGCCAGGCGCCGTTCATGTTGTGGATTGAAGATTTGTCCATTAAGGATCCATTCTTCATCTTGCCGATTATCATGGGTATTTCCATGTTCATTCAGATGTCCCTTAACCCGGCGCCACAAGATCCAATGCAAGCCAAAGTAATGAAGCTTATGCCCATTATCTTTACCGTGTTCTTCTTGTTCTTCCCAGCCGGTCTTGTACTTTACTGGGTAGTGAACAACATTCTGTCGATTACGCAGCAGTATATAATTACTAAGCAAATTGAGAGTGCAGATGCTAAAGCCTAGTTGCTTTCATAGTTAGAAAACTAAAGGCTGCTTTTGCAGCCTTTTTATGTTCAGGATGAACGGTATGTCGCGGTGCCATGGATGGCAAAGAGCGGTGTTGATGCAGAAATATATACCTGCAATGGTAAAAGCCTCATATGGGCTTTCAGGAGTGACAAGTTTAATTTATGGGACGCCGGTCTTCCATCCATGGAGGCTTTCATCGGCATTCGACAATTGCTCCAGGCATTGTTTTTATAAATGACATCCGTGTCACGACCATGCCTCAAACACCCATAAATTAAACTTGTCACCCCTTTCAAATTTTTGGTTAGTTAATTGCCTTAGTAGGCTAGGCGTACTCATGGATCTTTCCCAATTACACACTGACACCATCGCCGCTATTGCCACCGCACCCGGTCGCGGCGGTGTGGGCATTGTGCGTGTCTCTGGCCCCAAGGCAAAAGAGATTGCATTCACAGTGTTGGGTTTTGAGCCAAAAGTGCGCTACGCCCATTACTGTCCGTTTAAGGATGATGATGGCCAGACTCTGGATGAAGGGCTGGCTTTGTACTTTGCTGCTCCTAATTCGTTCACGGGTGAAGACGTATTTGAACTGCAGGGTCATGGTGGACCTGTGGTATTGGATTTTATCTTAAAGCGAGTAATTGAGCTGGGCGCGCGCACGGCCCGTCCCGGTGAATTCAGTGAGCGTGCTTTTTTAAACGACAAGATGGATTTAACCCAGGCAGAGGCCATTGCCGATCTAATCGATTCTGCCAGCGAACAAGCGGCTCGTTGTGCGGTGCGCTCGTTACAAGGGGCTTTCAGCAAGCGCGTTCACGAACTAGTGGATAGCCTCATTCAATTGCGCATTTATGTGGAAGCGGCCATCGACTTCCCTGAAGAAGAAATTGATTTTTTAAGTGACGGCAAGGTAGAAAAAGATCTGCGCGCTGTTATGGCCAACTTGGCGCAAGTGATGATTGAAGCCAATCAGGGTACCTTGCTGCGTGAAGGCATGAACGTGGTAATTGCCGGGCGGCCTAATGCCGGTAAGTCCAGCTTGTTAAACGCCCTGGCCGGTCGTGAGACCGCCATCGTTACCCACATTGCTGGCACCACTCGCGATGTATTACGCGAACATATCCACATCGATGGTATGCCGCTGCATATCATAGACACCGCCGGTTTGCGTGATGCCCCCGGTGAAGTGGAACGTATTGGTATCCAGCGCGCCTGGGATGAAATCAAGCAGGCCGACCGCGTTTTGCTGGTGGTGGATAGCACTGAAACCGAGTCTTTAGATCCACATGATATTTGGGCCGAGTTTGTAGATAAATTGCCGCACCCGGAACGCATCACGGTGATTCGTAACAAGGTGGATTTAACGAATGAAACATCCGGCTACAGTGATGCTGTTCCAGAAAACAATCTGCCAAGCCCTGTGGTGCGCATCTCTGCCAAAGAAGGGGCTAAAGACGGCACAGGCATGCAACAGCTGCGTGAGCATTTAAAAACCATCATGGGCTATAACTCTACCAGTGAAGGTGGCTTCATTGCTCGCAGGCGCCACGTGGAAGCGCTACAGAGTGCCTCTCAGGCGTTAGACAATGGTTTGGTGCAATTGGTGGAAGCCAGTGCCGGAGAGCTGCTGGCAGAGGATTTACGTATGGCTCAGCAAGCGCTTAATGAAATTACCGGGGAATTTTCCAGTGATGATTTACTGGGTAAGATCTTTGGCAGTTTTTGTATTGGTAAATAACAAAAATCGGGTTTAAGAAAAATCTCAAACCCGAACATTTACCTTATTGATAAAACTCAGGTGAATGTTTAGTGGCGGCATTTTCTTCCAGGTCATGCTGAATCCACAGCTTTGCACCCTTCTCTTTCACAAAGGCTTCAATTTCATCCATGGACTCCAGGGTTTGTTCTTTATTGAAGTTAAAGGACGGCACTCTTTTGTGGGTTCGGTTAGTGGTGAAGTGATACAAGTCACCTGACAGCACAACCGGGCCGGTCTCGGGCAAATCTACAAACAAAACCTGGTGGCCTGGTGTATGGCCCACTGCACGCTTAATGATAACGCTGCCATCACCAAAGACATCGTTATCGCCCTGCACCACTTTTATTTTGCTGCGATCCAATTTGTTATAGCTTTCGGGGTTAAAGCCAAACTTAGTGGCATCATCACCAAATGCCGCATCAAACTCTTCCTGTTGAATGATGAGTTGAGCTTGAGTAAACAAGTTAGCGTTACCTGTGTGATCCCCGTGAAAATGAGAGATGCCCAGGTAATCGATTTGTTCTGGCTTAATGTTTATCTCATCTAACTGACTGATGAAGGTTTTAGGCACGCTCATGAAAAACGCCCCTTCCCAAGCCTCCACGCCTTTCACACCCAGGGCATCGTTTAAACCGGTATCCCAAATTAAGTTGCCTTTTTCGTGCTGAATTAAATAACAGCTATCCACCATGTGTTTGGTTTTACCCTTGTTAACACCAGGGGAAAATAGAGATTCGTCTCGCACCTCAATTTTGCCACAATCAAATACGTGCAAGCTGAGTGCGGGGGGCGTTGTTGAGCAGGCCGATAAAAAGATCGCCACAAGACTCACAGCGAAAAGGTTAAAAAGGGTTTTTAAATTTAGTGAGCACATTGTATTCATCCTGAAGATTGTGAAGCCATATACTAGCGCCTGCGGTGAGTCGTGATAAGAAATAAACCTTTATCTTAGACTTGTAGCAAGCGGAATTAGCCTAACTAGGAATTTATGCTGATTTTAAAGGCGCTGGATTAATAGTAAAAACGATATTGAATGCTGGCGACGGACTGGCTATTTGAGCCTGATGTGATGTGAGAGAAAGCGGCAATAAAAGAGCTGTCGCTGGCTTTCATGAAGGACTGCTTAATGTCCCATTGGGTTTGTTGATAACCGTTTGAGTTGAAATTTTGTTTTAGACTAAACCAGGTTTTCATGTCCCACACCTCATAGAGGTAGGCGCCTATTTCAGGCTCAAGGAATACTGAGCTTTCGTCTTCATGAAGGGTTGTGCCAATATTCATAAGATAATAAAGGTTGAAGTCCCTGTTAACCTTCTGTGTATGACCAATACCGCCACGAACAAAGAAGTTTATGTTGGAATCCAACTGGCGGTCATAAACCTCATCGAAACCCAGACTAAAACTACCAGACAAACCACCGGTTAAAGTGTCGTATGGCGTTAAGGACTTAGCCGAGTATATGTGCCAGCGCTGCAGGTCAATTTCACCCGAAGTGGTATCCATCTTCAAAACCAGTTCATTGAGCTTCAATTCATTTTCACTGAAATACTGACTGTTATTGTCCTCTAATGTGTGGGACGCCGGTAGCCAGCCTAAACTTAACCACTGCCTGTCTTGGTTATTAATAATGCCCAGAGCCAGGTGGCTGTCATCCGGTGTTTTCAGGGGGGATTGATAGTCTTGTAAATCTATCTGATAACCCGCTTGGGTCGCCGGGCTATTGTCAAAACCGGTTTTTAGCATCATCCAAGCGTCCGGGTTTAGTTGCCCTTGTTCATATTGGTATTGTGCATAAGTCTTGGCTAGCAATTGTTTTAAATAGACATCGACCGTTAACGTTTCATGGTGATTTGTTATTTGTGGCAGGCCATTTTTTATCTGCTGTATGTCCTCTTCATCAACAAAATCAGACAGCATTCGAATCTTCCATTTACTGGAGGGGTACATGAGTGTGTTATCGATTATCTCAAACTCCTGTGCCGTCTTGATCACATCCACCGGACTAATAAAGGTCTTGGTACTTGGCTGCATCTTTGGCAGGGCCACATTTAGGATGTACTGACTCAGAGTTGAGCAATTATGGCGGTGAAACAGGTAATCTATCTTAGCCTGGTTTAACTCCCATATGTGTTTGTGCATGAGAGCTTTTTGTTCACTGGGAATATCCAGCACATAGCGCCAGATATTACGCTGCTCTTTCACCAGGTATTCATCCAGGGTTTGTTGTAGCGGCTTAACAATAAAAAAACCTTCTTTGCCTACATAAAAAGTGTCCCAGATGATGCTGGCCACATTAAGAGAATCCAGTTCGGTTAAAAATGAAACTGAATGTTCTACCTGTTGGTTGTGTGTATTTAAACCAGCAATGCCGAGCATGGTATGGCCCATCATGCTGCTGGGTTGGGTGAGGTTTTCCGATGTATAGATAATGCTAACCTCATCACTGGGGGCGGATGACTTGAATCTTTGGTACTGCGGGCAATTAAGTTTTTTGAGTAACGGATAATTAGGAAGACTGGCCTGTAAAAACTGGTGGCGAGCAATGAACTGGCAATGATCGTTTTTAGTATCAGTTAAAAAATCCAGGGTAGCCATGAGTTCTTCAGCGGGTGAAAAACCCTGAATACTAAGAATAAAGTTAGGGTCGTTTATTAACGGTTGGCCTTTATGTAGATGCAACAAAGCATGCCACTGATCTGATGACGCTATTGTATTAATTTGTGCTTGTGCTGGATAAGGCGACGCGCTAACGCCATAGAGATTAGTTGAGAAAATGAAGCTGGCAATTAAAAAAAAGGAAGCCCGCAGGCTTCCCTTTAATACTACAGGCATGAATTAACCGTTGTTACAGGTAATCATTGCTGTTTCTTCGTATGTCCACATTTTGTTGGTTGAGCTATCGGTAGTTGAACCGAATAAGCCACCTGGAATTAGGATGTTAGCCCAGAAAAAACCTTCGATTTTCTTGGGTACCATAGTGGCACTAGCGCAATTGCTGTCATTGGTAGTAAGGATTTTATCCGCGCCGTTTTTCTGAGCGATAACCATTCCTGGAACGTCAAACTGCATGCCATCAACAGTTACCTTAACTTTTTGACCGTTAGAAGTGTGTACATTAATAGCGGTTTGGCTATCGGTTACTATGCTGGCGCAACCAGAAGCGATTACTAGCGCCAAGCTGGCGATAACGGTCTTGATGATCTGTAAGTTTTTCATTAACTATCCTTATTATACGGCTTAATACTTGTGTACCAGAAAAACTGGCGCGCCATTATGCTCAAAAAGGTTATTTGTTAGCAATATCAATTGTTTAGAAAAGTTCAATTTTATTTTGTTTTTATAATAGAGGTCACTTAAGTTTGTAAAACGTGTGGGTAACTTGTCATTATCCTGCGGCTTAACTGTTCTTAAATTGGGGGCAATAACAGATTGGTAAGTTTTTAATTAACAAGTTTAAGGGAGAAAATATACAGAACTATCAACAGGCCCAAATTTATACCGGGCTGTTAATAACCTGTTAGTAGGTGTGGAAAAGGTGAAATCAAACTGGGGATAGTCCAGTCAAAGCCTTTAAAATAAAGGCCCTGACCAACTGTGGGTAAAATGCGAAATAGTATGGTTATTTGCTGATTTGACCATTTATTGTGGTGTGCTCTACACCAATGATGCGGCTAAACACTCCAAAGAAAGACGTATTGTCATGGGGGGTACTGTATAAGGTGTCAATTTTGGCCCCTTCAGGCATTAATGCCAGGGCCCGTTCCTGGGTATCACCACCGGGAAATTGCAAATAAAGAATATTCAGGTTTTCTGCGTGGGTGCTAAACGTGGTCTCTGTGGTGCGCATGCCTGAGCAGCCTGAAAGTAAGGCAATGGCCAGGGTGGCGGTCATGAGTTTTTTCATTTTGTAGCGTCCATTGTTTATTATTGTTGTGGGCAAATAAGCCAAATTTGATACTAGCGCCAATTCGTTACAAATCCATATAAAAAAGCCGCTAATCTCGCCCTTTAAGCCTGTATCCCGCGCTATTTATCTATATAATGCCCGCCCTGGTGATTTTTTGAACAATAAGTGTACAGTCTTTAAGAGTGTTCACTGGCAGGTTTGAGATTTAGATCGAGTTTTTTCGAGGTGTGTTAAGTGGATTTTACCAAGCGTTATGACGTAATTGTTGTGGGTGGCGGCCATGCCGGTACCGAGGCCAGTTTAGCGGCTGCACGCATGGGCTGTAAGACACTGCTATTAACTCACAGCATCGAAACCGTGGGGGTAATGTCGTGTAACCCGGCCATAGGTGGTATTGGCAAATCTCACCTGGTTAAAGAAATTGATGCACTGGATGGCGCCATGGCCCGCGCCACAGATAAAGGCGGCATTCAATTTCGTACCCTTAATAGCCGCAAAGGCCCTGCCGTTCGTGCCACTCGCGCTCAGGCTGACCGAGCCCTTTATAAAGCCGCGATCCGAGAGATTGTGGAAAACCAGCCCAATTTAGAATTCTTTCAGCAGGCCTGTGACGATTTCATCATCGAAGGGGACACCATCAAGGGTGTAGTGACCCAGGCCGGCATTAAAATTTACGCCGACTCTGTGGTGCTTACCACGGGCACCTTCTTGGGCGGTGTTTTGCACATTGGTTTGAAGAACCATCAGGGTGGCCGTGCCGGTTCTCCTCCGTCCAATGCTTTGGCCGCGCGTTTACGTGAATTACCTTTTAACGTGGGCCGTTTAAAAACCGGTACTCCAGCGCGTATCGATGCACGCAGCGTGGATTTCTCGGTGATGCAGGCCCAGGCCGGTGATGATGTGACCCCGGTTATGTCATTTATGGGCAGCCAAGATGATCACCCCGAGCAAATTAACTGTTACATCACCCATACCAACGAGCGCACCCACGACATTATTCGTAAAGGTCTGGATCGCAGCCCCATGTACACGGGTGTGATTGAAGGGGTGGGACCAAGATATTGTCCGTCCATCGAAGACAAGGTCATGCGTTTTGCTGACAAAAACAGCCACCAAATTTTTGTGGAGCCAGAGGGTTTATCCACCCACGAGCTTTACCCCAATGGCATCAGCACTAGC
>Ga0209292_1005802_pt1 | contig 12433 bp, 9 predicted proteins | sample GOMGulsemesocosm_2_FD_184634 | JGI IMG/M metagenome (GOLD analysis project Ga0209292, IMG submission 184634) | Methane-oxidizing microbial communities from mesocosms in the Gulf of Mexico - GOM9C Gulf of Mexico (SPAdes) (version 2) | ecosystem: Environmental > Aquatic > Marine > Cold seeps...
TCTATTTTATAATTACATTATATTTCGTAGAGTCTATGTGATTAAGAACTTCTTGTGTAATAATAACCTCTCCATCAGTTAAACCAGAAATAAATGAGCCTTCCACGTCTTCATTTAATATAGAGATTTGTTTTTGACGTATTAGAGAGTCTTTTGAGCTGTAGACAAATACTGAATTATTTTTAATCGCTAAAGAAGGGATCGTAATTCCTTTGTTTTTACCTTCAATATTTAAGTCAACTTTGACGTATTCCCCATCAATAAATTTTTCATCTTCAATTGGTATTGCTTTTACAAAAACGTTTATTGATTGTGTGTTTTGGTTTAATACGTCAGAAATTCTAACTACTTTACCATAACCTTTTATACTGTTTGAAGTTGTAAGAATGGTTGCTTTAGATCCAATTTTAACAGATTCAATCTGATGAGTCGGAATAGAAATTGAAATTTCAAAATTAGAATTTTGTGTAATTTTAATCACTTTAGAGCCTGGATTCACAACTGAAAAATTAGAAATATATACCTCAGTGATTGTTCCATTAAAGGGGGCAAGTACTGAATATTTTTTTAATTGTTCTTCTTGACCTTTGATTGTGAAGTATTCTGATAGTACCTGTTTTGAGGCTAAAAAAACTTTTTCTTTATCAGACATCCATCCTGGTAATTCAGGTAAATTTTTATGTAGTTTAATACTTTCAGTATAAGTTGACCACTTGTTGAATTCATTTGAGTAATCCGATTTAATATCAGGTAAAATGTTCGCAATTAAATTGATGAATCCACTTTTTCGTGCTCTTAGGGCATATCTAGCTTCAACGTCATAAATTTTATATAATAAATCTCCTTTTCTGAATTTCATACCAGCTTTTAGATCAACTTTTCCTTGACTTAATTTACCTTGTACTTCAGAAATTAAATTTACAGTGTTAAATGAAGATACATTTCCATACCCCATAGCCTTAAACTCTTTCTCAATGTTTTGAACTTGAATTGCACTAAGGTTAGGTAAGAAAACTTTGTCAATTTTTACTTCAATAGGTTTACTGAATCCTTTTTTCAATGCCATTATTATTAATATGTTGACTAATAAAAAAAAGGCGATTATAAAAATATGTCTTAACTTCATATGTTAGATATTATCTATTATTTGTTAGAACAAAAATAAGCATTTAACTTAATTTTTTTGTGAAAGAATAAATTTAATGTGATTGATTTTTATTTTTCAGTCATGCATACGTAAAACATTGACTAGACCGATAATGTTTTCAGTGTTTGAATGAAATGTTAAATCTTGTTAAGGTAAGTGTGGATTATAAATTGTCAAAAGATTTTTCTATATTTACGACTTAATTTATTTTATATAATTCTATGTCTATAAAAGCTCAATTATTACAAAAGAAAAACTTATGGCATGTTGGTGCTATCGCGTTATTTTTAGCAATTACAATTGGTTATTTCTCACCCGCTTTTGATGGATATACCATTAATCAAGGTGACGTTACTAATTGGAGTGGTTCAGCACAAGAAATATTAGATTATAAAGAAAGTGGTAGTGAAGCAGTGCGTTGGACAAATTCAATGTTTTCAGGAATGCCAGGAATTCAAATTTCTAGTACAAGTACAGGGATGAAACTTTTAGACGGAATGAGATCAGCCTTAAGTTTGTGGTTACCAAAACCTGCTAACTATTTATTTTTATATTTTATTGGCTTTTACATATTAGGTTTGGTTTTAAAGATTAAACCGTCTATTAGTGCATTAGGTGCAATAGCTTTTGGTTTATCTTCTTATTTCATTATAATATTACAAGCAGGACATAATACAAAAGCAGGTGCTATTGGATATGCACCATTGGTATTAGCTAGTTTTATTTGGGCATATCGTAGTAAAAAAATGATTATTCCTTTAGCGTTAGCGGCTTTATTTATGGCGTTTGAGTTAAGAGCTAATCACTTACAAATCACTTATTATTTAGGAATGATTCTCGTTGCAGTTGGTGTTTTTGAATTAGTAAAAGCGATTAAAGAAAAAGCATTACCAAATTTTAGTAAACGTACAATTGGTTTATTAGCAGTTTATGGATTAGCAATAGGATTGAATTACGGAAATGTTAAAGGAACTTTAGATTATGCAAAATTTACGACAAGAGGAGGTTCTGAATTAACAATTAATCCGGATGGAAGTAAAAAAGAAGAATCTAAACAACAAAGCGGGTTAGATACTGAATATATTACAGCTTGGAGTTATGGGATAGGTGAAACGTTTTCATTAATTGTACCTAACTTTAAAGGAGGGGCAACTGGAGCTATTGGTAATTCTGAAGCGAATAAGGATATTGTGAAAAATATTGATAGACAATATGAGCAAGAAATTGTTAGAAGAAATCAATATTGGGGTGAACAACCGTTTACCTCAGGGCCTGTTTATGTTGGTGTTATTGTTGTGTTTTTAGCATTTCTAGCTCTGTTTTATGTTAATGATAAAATGAAATGGGGACTTTTGGCAGTAACTATATTTACTATAATGTTGAGTTGGGGTAAAAATTATTTAGGTTTTACAGAGTTCTTTTTAGAATATTTACCAGGTTATAATAAGTTTCGAGCAGTAACTATTATTTTATTCGTAGCTGAATTAACGTTTCCATTATTAGCGATTTTGTTCTTAAATAAATTAGTAAAGAAAAGAGAAGAAATAGTAAATAATATGATTCCGTTTTTTGCAGTTACAGGTTTCTTTGTTCTTCTTTTAATTGCATTTATGATAATGCCAACTGTGTTTAATGATTTTTTAACTTCTGCTGAGTTAGGTCAATTGGATTCAATTCCTGCAGGACAAGAAGGATTATATGAAGGGTTGTTTGACGAATTAGAACGTGTTAGAGTAGAAATATTTAATGCTGATGTTATGCGTGCGTTAGTCTACCTAGTTTTAGGTTCAGGTGCTGTGTTTGTTGCCATTAAAAATAAAGATTTCGCTAAAATGGTATTAGTTCCTGTATTAGCATTATTCATCATTTTTGATTTATTATCAGTTGATTTTAGATATTTAGGAAAGGAAACTAAAAATAAAAAAGGGCAACAAGCTGAATGGAAACAAACATGGAAACAAGAATTTCCTGTTGTTGCTGCGGCTGGAGATAAACAAATTTTAGGGTTAGAATTAGCTGACCCAGCTATTAAAAAAGACGTAGAGGAGAAAGTGGCTACTTTAAGAAAAGAATTAAAATCTGAAAAGATAAAAGGTGGGGAGTTGTCTAGACAATTGGAAAGAAAACAATTTAGAACTTTAGGTCGTCACACTAATTTTAGAGTATATGAACAAGGAAATCCTTTTAATAGTTCAAGAACTTCATATTTCCATAAATCTATTGGTGGGTATCATGGTGCTAAGTTAGGTCCATATCAAGAGTTAATTGAGTTTCATTTGGCCAACGGGAATCAATCGGTTTTAAATATGTTAAATATGAAGTATTCATTAGCACCAGGAGGGCAACAAGCTATTCCAAATCCTAAAGCTTTAGGAAATGTTTGGTTTGTTCAAGAGGTAGAGGAAGTTTTATCTGCGGATGACGAAATTTTAGCTTTGTCTGTGAGTAATACTTATAATTATGAGTTGTACAATGGCTATAAAGTTTCATTAAATGGTTCGCTGGATAGTGTATTGTCAGTGAAAGGGAATGAAGTTTTATCAATAGCAACTCCATTAGGGGAATCATTACCCTTAATAGATGTGCCTTATCAGGCATCTGCTCAACAAAGATTAGGATTATTCAATACTGAACAAGGTTTACAGTGGGGTTATTTTAATGGGTTTAATCCTCAATTGGTTGCGACTGTTTCAAATGTACAATCAGGATTTACGCCTGAGTCAAAAGCAATTATGCAAACGCAATTTGCAGAGAAATTAACAACAAATTCGTTTGATGGAAAAGGTGAAATAGTAATGTTGTCTTACCATCCAGATCATATTTCATATACTTCAACTACGTCAGTGAATCAACTAGCTGTTTTTTCTGAGATTTACATTAGTGAAGGGTGGAATGCATACATTGATGGTAATAAGGTAGATTTGCTAAAAGCTAATTATGTCTTAAGAGCGCTTGAAATTCCTGCAGGAGAACATACAGTTGAAATGAAATATGAAGTACCTTCATTTAAAACTGCAAGTGTAATGAGTATGAGTTTAACTGTTGTAATTCTATTAATATTTGGGTTTGGATTTTATGTTGAGGTATATAAAAAAGAAAAGGAAGAAATTAGTAGTGAATGATAACAGCAACTATAAGTACATATAATAGAGAGCATTATTTACCCCAAGTGTTGAATAGTTTGAAAAGACAATCCTTGTCTAAAGATTTATTCGAAATAATTTTGGTAGACAATAATTCACCTGGAAATACAAAGGAAATAGCTTTAGAGTTTAAAGCCAATAATCCTGATATTGCATTTGAATACTTTTTAGAAACGAATCAAGGTTTGTCTTACGGTAGGAATAGAGGGATAAAAGAGGCGAATGGAAAATACCTTACTTTTATTGATGATGATGCATTTTTGGCAGATGATTATTTGGAGATAATTTATAATTATTTTGAGGCTAATACTAAAGTAGTGGCGATTGGAAGTAAGATTTTGTTACATTATGAATCTATTATTCCTGATTGGGAAAATAAGTACTTAAATTCATTACTAGGCTATTTTAATATTGGAGATGAAATATTGAAATTTCCAAAGAATGACTATCCAAGGGGTTCGAATATGTCTTTTAAAACAAACGTTTTTGAAAGCGTAGGAGGGTTTAATGTAGAATTAGGCCGTAAGGGGAGTAATCTGGCCGGGAGTGAAGAAAAAGATATGTTTATACGAATCTATAAACATAAGGAAATGGTAGTGGATTATATACCCAATGCAATTGTTTATCATTGTGTGCCAATCGAAAGAACGACAACAGAGTTTATTAAAAGACAAGCCGTAGGTACGGGTGAAAGTGAAGGGATAAGAATAAAATCAGAAGGGATTTCATCTACACTCAAACGTTATTTTATGGAAGTTGTAAAATGGGGTGGAAGTATAGCTTTGTTTTTTATCTATTTAGTCAAAGGACAATTTGCTAAAGGTCGAATGATAGTTAAGTTTAGGTGGTGGGTAAGTTTAGGACTGCTTAAGTGTTAGTATAATTACGAAAAGCCTATATTGAGATATCACTATTGGACTTTACAATTTTCTTTAAAACTTTCAATTACCTCTATAGTAAGTTCTTTCTGGAATAAATGGATATTCTTTTTTATAATGTGTTTGTCAAAATCCCACCATTTTAAATTTAACAAAGCATTAATTATATTTTCAGAAAACCTGTATTTAATTACTTTGGCAGGTACTCCAGCTACGACTGCATAGTCAGGAACGTCTTTTGTTACAACCGCCCCAGAGCCTATTATAGCACCATTACCGATAGTGATGCCAGGTAGGATTACGCAATTTGCACCAATCCATACATCATTTTTGATGTTAACTTTTTGAATGTTTCGAATACTCTTATTTACAAACCCACCAACGTATGGTGCGTATGGAAACGCACTAATGCTAAAGTGATTGTGTGGATGGCTTAACGCATTAATAGTACAATCCCAAGAGATAGCACAATACTTACCAATGTTTGAATATGTGATTTTTGTATACCTTCCAACTGACGATAATGTATCTATTTTCGAATGTCGAATATCTGCATTTGCGGCAACATGTACTTCATTATTGAATGAAGAGTGATAGATTCTAGATTTATGAGAAATCGTATTAAAAACAGAAATCTTACTTGTTCTAAATCTATACTTTTTTAATAGGTGGAAGATGAGTTTGAGCATATTAAGGGAGTTGATCAATAAATGTTTTCATAACCGAGTAATGTCTGTCTATCTCTATTCTAGGTTGTTTGAATTTAACACCTGATTTCAATTCGTATTTCACAAAGTTTTGTAAATCAGTAGGTAAATTGGCTAGAGGCTTAATGTCGTCAATGTGCAAATTAAACTTCTTAAACACTTTGTCAAGTAAACTTGTATTGATTTTGTCTATAGATTCTAAAATAACACCACCTAAAACCTTTTCAAGCGCTTTACCTCTACCATCTTCACTAATCAGTACACTTGGTTTTGAAATACTACTCATAAAGATATGAGCGTGAACACGATAGCCAATGTGTAAATCAACAGATTTATAATAGTTTTTTAAATTATCAGCACTACCTGATATGTCCACCCATTTTTGATTGTTGCTTTCTAGCCAATTTTTAAATTTTACTTGTTGTTGATGGAAGTAAAGGTTTGAACCTGCCGCATTTAAATATTTTTCAGAAGGAGAGTGGTGAAAAGCAGTTTCAATTTCTGCATTAGGGAATGTCTTAACAATTTGAAGAAAGACTTGCTGCATTTGTTTAAACATTTTTGGAGAAGATTTAATAGCTGCACCTAATGAGTATCCAATCGTTTTTATTTGTGTAGGAATTTGAATTTCTTTGTTAAAACTACTTTCGTCATATAAAGCTGGACACCCCGTCATTAAAAAGTTGTTTAGTCCTAATGAGTTTAATACATTTTTAGTGTGATAGTCACGAACACTAGATTTGTAACCTGAATTGTTTATTTTTTTCAATAACTTTATACTGTTTTCCGAAAGTGGATAGTTCTGTGTGTTTTTCCAATCACCTTCAGGTGAATACCAACCAATACCCATACTGATTATGGGGGCAGTAATATCATCTATGTCTGGTGTTAGTTTGTAGATTTTAGGGTACATTTTCTTTTGTAAAGAGGGGCCTCCTAAAAGAATAACAGCTTTTGATTCATTAATTATAGCCAATGTTTTTTTATCAACATCTTCCCAAGCGTTGATGTCAATTAATTTTACATCAGGCTTAAGAATTGAAAAAAGTTCCTTTGCACGACTTTTTATTAAAAAATCTCCTGCGTTATTTTTACTACCTGTTAATAATATGTATTGGTTTTTGATCATGCTTAAATTAGTTGTCATTGTTTTGGGAAAATACGGATACATTAGACCTTTCAAATGCATCTATGAAAGAGCCTTTAGTTAGGTTAATTATTTTCACATTCTTTGTTAATGAATAATTGTTTATTTCAAAATAAGATTTAAACGCCAGGTAAAACTTGTGAATAATTTCATGTAACGTTCGCTTGTCTTCATTTTCTTTACCTTTTGAGTCCATTTTTTGTAAGCCTGCTTCTGGATTATAAAAGTGTGGTTGTGATAAAAAAGCTTCATTGTTTTCTGAGACAAATAAACTTTTTGTCCAGGTGTGGTCAACACCTAATAAACCAATTTTAGTATATCCTTTCCAAATTAAAGTCATTAATGAATAGCCAACAACGTTATGACACCTAGGCGTTCCTAGTTGTTTATTATATCTTCTATATCTTGATTTTTTAAAGCCTTCTATAGGCGTAATATTGTAATACTCAATTGTAATTAAATCGTTTTGATTAAGCAGGTTTTGCCAAAATTGGGTCTGTTTTGCTTGAAAAGGGACAAAAAATGTCATTCTCCAATCTACATTCTTTTGTAAAAAAGTAAATAGGTGAATTCTACTTTCAGTGTGTTCTTTGTTAACCTCTTTCAACCATAATTCAGGAGCTGAAATAATGTAATAATTTGGTTTTATTTTTATGAAAAATTCCGATTTGTAAAAATGATTGACACAAAGTGAATCGGTTTTTGTAATTTGATTAAGCTCTTCTTTATTATTAAAAACTTCTTTAATGGAGGGACCATTAGCTAATACTATGACAGAACCTTGTTTATCTTTTTTTATGTTATTTCTTTTACTATTTAATAATATATTTAAAGTTGTAAAGGAACTTTTAAAAAGATTATTAATAAAATCACTTGTTTTCTGACTCACTTCGTTTTAAATTAGTTATTCAAAAGTAATGTTTTTTATCAATAAACTATTGAGAAATCCTGTTTAATTATTAAGTGAGTTCAGGGTGAGGAGTAGACTGAGTTTTAAGGTCGTTTTGTAGTGTGTATTAAAGCTTAATTTGATTGTGCTTCCCTTTTGATATAATGTTTATAATCAGGTTGTGTTTAAGTTTTTTGTCGAATGTTAAAATCACATATCCGTATGTGTTTTTTGTTAGAGTGAAATTAACCATATTTCCATTTAAATCAAACAACTTAATACTGTCGTTTAGTGTGAATGATAAATTCATGGAAATCAAATCAGAGTTCAAATCTGAATTTGAAAAGATAGTGTTTTCATAATTATGAAGTTTTAGTTGTTTCACAGGTTTGGGTAAAAGGTAAAAAAAACAGCCTAAAATAGGCTGCTTTTTATTCATAGGGGAAGCGTAATTTTTTTAAATTCCTATTCGCTTGTTAAGTAAGTGTTAGAATTGAATAAATTTTTCTAATCCAATTGTTGTATTTGTCTTATTTTTAATCTCAATAATATACATTCCTTTTGATAAGTTGTTTAATGTTATCGTACTACCGTTGTAATTACTGAAGTTAGTTACAATTTTTCCAAATAGGTCATAAACTATATATTTACCTTGATTTATTTCTTTCGTTAGATTTATTGTTGAAGATGTATTTTTAACATAAATATAGTTTATAATACTTTCTTCAACTACGTTATTTAAACAATGTAAAGCTACTGTAGATGGAGTCCATATAGGATTATTTATTAATGTGCAATTAATATCGTTTCCACTTGCATCAGTTACGTCATTTAAGGTGCTTTGATCAAAGTTGTAAACTGTAGTAAGTCCTGTTATTGGCGAGTTAATAATACAATCTTTGTTGTTGTATATTTCAGATTCCGTTCTTGCTACATTCCAAAATCTTACTTCATCAATTTTCCCATCTAAAAATTCATTAACTGGAGATAGATCTCCTTTGTGTATAGCGCCAATTGATAAAGGGATATTCGTATTAACATCTGATATAAATCCAAATGTTTCTTGTTGTACTAGAATTCCATTTACATATAACATTAATGACCTTCCTTTTCTTACGCCAGCAATGTGATACCAAGTTTGTGGTGACAATCCATTGTATGTAATTCTGCAAATGGTGCTATTGGAGTGTCCAACAGTAAAATCTAAATCGGTACCCAAAGATGTGCAAAAGCCTCTTAGACTATACCCCGCATTTGATGGCGTACCAACTGAAGTATTTCCTTTGTTAATAATTTTATATCCATTAGAATTAAAAGTGTAATCAAAAAATACCCAAGCTTCTATAGTGAAGTCTTCAGTGCCAAAATTATTTTCATTTCCAACAAGTATATAGTCAGAACTACCATTAAACTCCAAACAGTTTTCTGTTTGTGAAAATGAAGTGTTAATTAGTAGAAAAGTAATATATAGTAAGACTATTTTTTTCATTTAAAGAAATAATTTGTTGGAACAAATATTTTGAAAATAAAATGGATAGATACCGGTTTTATTGAGGTTTGTGACGAACCTACAGTGTAGATGTGACGAACTGAAAGAAAAGGGGGGTTAAAAATTAATTAATTTAAATTTTTCTAGATAAGTTTCGCCAATTTTAATTTTTACATTGTTAACTATGATGTGTTTTTTACCTTTTTCTGTGATTTTATCGATCCTTATAATATGCGATCTTCTTATTTGAATAAACTCTATTGGGTCAGGTACAATTTTTAAAAAATTACTAATTTTTTCTCTCGTCAAATACTTTTGATTTTCGGTATGAATTTCTAAATAGTTTCCATCTGATTTTACGTACAATATATCGTTTGTCATTATTTTAATGTTTGATCCTGAGACTTTAATTATGATAGATTTTTCATTTCTTTGAATGGCCTTTAAAAAATGCCTTAGTAATTCTCTTAAAATATCTTTGTTGTATAATAAAATTCGATACTTAAAAAATAAATAAATGAGCATGAATAAAAGACATATTACTGTGGTGATAAACCATTCGGTTAACCAAAACGGACTTTTAATGGTGATTAAAAAAGAATTTTGTTGATTTTTCCAATTTTCATTTTCTTCTTTAACTTGAACTATGAATTTATATTTTCCAGAAGGAATAGAAGCATATGTGACGATTTGCTTTTGGCTATAATTCCATTTACTTTCTAGTCCTATTAATTTGTATCTATATAAGATGTCGTGATTTTGTTTGAAACTAATTGCTTTATAGTGGATTGTTAACCTGTTTTCATCATAACTTAAGTTGTTTAAATCAGTCAGTTTTGTAAGCTCATCATTAATTTTTATTTGATCAATGTTTAAGCCGTATTGAATGTTATATCGATTGTTATTCCCTTCTATTAAATTATTGCTTAAGGCATGAAAGTATAATCCATTATTAGTTGCTATCCAAAGTGTGTCATTTAGAATCTCAACATCTGTAATTTCTTTTTCAGGTATGTAATTATTGTAATTTATAATTGAATAGTTTGTTATATTCAAGTTATCACTAAATTCAATTTTACTAAGTCCAGTATTTGTTCCAACCCAAATAGAATTTTGATTTTGTTGCTTTAAACAAGTAATATATCCACCATTTAATTTTTTTGAATCAATTTTGTCAATAAAATTTGTGTCATTAAAAATATATAGTCCATCTCCATTTGTCCCAGCAAAAAGGTAATCATTAAAAATGGCTAATCTAGTTATTCTTTTATTTAGTAAATTTATTTTTTGGTCATTATCTATTTTATATAAGCCAGAATAAGCCCCTAGATAAAGATGATTTTGGTAGTTCAAAAAATCATATATCTTTCTAATATTTATTTTTTCATCTTCTAAATTATTTTTAAAAGTTGAATATCCAAAAGAACCTGAAAATCCTAAAAGGCTATTATCAATGTATTTCATTTGATAGGGATATCCTATCTTTTTAATTAAGGGTTTGACTGTTTTATTATACTCAAAAAGAGTTCTGTCAGCAATAAAAATAACTGATTTGGTTTTTTTATTGCTAGCAAAAATAATTGGTTTGTTTTCACTTCCTATATATACTTTTTTCAGTTTTCTTTTTTTTAATTTATATACACTTCCTGTTTTCAAACCAATAAATAATTCGTTGTTTGATATTTCAATATCTGATATGTTATTGCTTTTAGATAATTTTTCAATGATATTGAATTGGTTCAATGGAAGCATAAATACACCATTGTTTAAAGTGGAGAACCATTTATTTTTTTCTTTATCTATATATAAAGATGTTACCGTGTAGTTATTGAATAAATGACTTATTTCTGTTCCCTTTGTGTTAAAATATTTTATTCCTTTACCGATATAAGAAATCCAGTATGTTGATTGATCTAACGTTCCAATGTTAAGTGCATCATTAGGTTGGTGAATTGAATATAAGTTATTTCCATTATGAATTTCTATTGTTGAATCTCCCTTCAGAAATGCAAAGTTTTTTTCATTGAGAAGTGCACCTTTTGTTTTTGTATAGTATGTATGAAATTTGAAACTTGCAGAGGAATAGTTTTCATTAGGATTCTGTGTTATTTGAGTAAATGAGTTTTCGTAAAAAGAAAGGTATACGGTATTGGTAAATGTGTTTTCAGTTTTATAGATAGGAACTTCGATCACAGAGCCATATTTATCAATAATTAATGAACCTAATGAATACTCAAAGTGAATAACAATGTTCTGATTTTTATCTACAATTAACTCTTTTGGGTTGAATTTCCCGTACTTTTTAATAGTGTCATTGAATTCATAAGCTCTAAAATTTGGAATTTTACCACTAATAATAGTAATGACCTTATCTAATCCAATAACCCAAATTTCATCATTGTTTTTGTAATAATTAAAATTGACAGCATCACATAGACCATCACTTTTATTGAAATTTTCGAAATGATAGCCATCATATCTGCTTAAACCATGATCTGTAAAAAGCCAAAGGTAACCGTAGTTATCTTCGGTTATTGAATATACTTGAGAACTTGGTAAACCTTCATTAATATTAAAATTATGATAGTTGTTAGTAATTTGAGCAGTTGACCAACTATAATTAAGAAGTAATAGTAATAAAAATGCAATGTTCTTCATTCTAATAAATGTTTTGATACGTTTTATTTACCTCTCATTTCAATAAACGGGATAATCATTTCTTCTAATGAAACGCCTCCATGTTGGAATGTGTTTTTATAGTAATTAGCGTAATAGTTATAATTATTTGGGTAGGCAAAAAAGTCATTTTCTTTAGCAAATACAAATTTTGAACTTACATTTTCTTTTGGTAACATGATGTCTTTTGGATCGCTAGATACAATCACATCTTTTTCATCAAAACTAAGTGCTTTTCCTACTTTATAACGTAAATTAGTGTTAGTAGACTTGTCGCCAACAATTTTTACTGGCGTATCCACTTTAATGGTACCATGATCAGTAGTCACAAAAGTTTTAATTTTTTTGGCTGCAATC
>Ga0209292_1005804_pt1 | contig 12428 bp, 11 predicted proteins | sample GOMGulsemesocosm_2_FD_184634 | JGI IMG/M metagenome (GOLD analysis project Ga0209292, IMG submission 184634) | Methane-oxidizing microbial communities from mesocosms in the Gulf of Mexico - GOM9C Gulf of Mexico (SPAdes) (version 2) | ecosystem: Environmental > Aquatic > Marine > Cold seeps...
ATGCCCCTGTCACTAACAGGGTTTCGCCTTTTTTTAAGTTCGCTCTTTGCTTTAATGCATGGTGCGCCGTGGCATGGGCGGTAATGAGTCCTGCCCCTTGCTCATTACTGATAAAGTCTGGAAGAGGAAGCACCATGCGCGAATTAATCGCGACTTTCTCGGCGTACCCTCCCACCATAGTGAGGCCGATGACTCTTTGGCCCAGCTTTAAATGTTTCACTTTAGCACCCAGCTGACAGATGGTGCCTGTGACTTCACTGCCGGGTGAAAATGGGTGCTCAGGTTTCATTTGATATAGGCCTTGAACAAGCAAACCATCTGGAAAGTTAACCCCGCAAGCGGCAATATCAATTACAACATCGTGATCTTTTGGTATCGGATCAGGGACCTCTTCATAGGAGAGTTGATCGATAGGGGCAAACTGGTGGCAAAGAATGGCTTTCATAGTAGTGCTCCGGTTTGATCTTCTTGTTTTAATGGGGAGTGGGGGATTTCGTTTTTAATAATGCCTAGTGCAAGTAAGGCAAGGGGTTCAACCATAGCGCCGATTTTACTGGCTTGTTTGTTAGAGGCGTTACCAGATAGCGCGCGCTTAGCCACACCTTGGGCAATGGCAGCCAGTCTGAAAAAACTAAAGCATAAATAGAAGTGCCAGTTTTCAATTTTTTCTAAGCCCATTCTTTGGCAATAAAGGGTGACATATTCTGCTTCTGTTGGAATGCCCAGTTGACTGGCATCTAACCCCATCAGACCAGAAATGGCATTTTTAGCAGGGTTAACTGGTAATCTTAGTTGCATGCACTGATAAGCAAGGTCCGCATAGGGGTGTCCTAAAGTTGAAAGTTCCCAATCCAAAATGGCTTGTACAGAGCCGTCAGGATTAAACATTAAATTATCTAAACGAAAATCCCCATGACAAAGAGCCGTTTTACCATCATCTTCAGGCAGGTGTTCTGCTAACCAAGTCGTCAAGGAATCCATGGCGCTAATGGTTCGCGTTTCACTGGCTTTATACTGGCCCTGCCAACGGCCAAGCTGCCTTTCAAAATAGTTGCCCGGCTTGCCATAATCACTAAGACCAAGCTGATGAATATCGATCTTGTGTAACTGAGTAAGGGCGAGGTTCATCTTGTCGTACATGGTGGCTCTGGCATCAGGTGTCTCGATTTCAGGTAACGCCGCATCCCAATAAATACTGCCATCACAGTAGTCCATGATGTAGAAAATACTGCCAAAAAGGACTTTATCGAGACAAAGGTGATGCACTTTTGGAACCGGAACTTCAGATCCTTGTAGGGCACTTAATACACGAAATTCACGATCCACAGCATGGGCTGATTTAAGCAGTTTTCCAAAAGGTTGCCGTCTTAATACATAGATGCCAGAAGCTGCTTCAACTTTATAGGTAGGGTTAGATTGGCCTCCATCAAATTTTGTAAGCGTTAATGGGCCTTTAAAACCTTCTATTTGCGATTCTAAATATTGTGTTAACTGTTTTTCATCTAAGTTGTTATCTAGGGCTTCATTGTTAGGCATGTTTAATCCCTATTCGTTAGTGCTTGTTGGGCAAGGTTGCGTCCTAGTTGCATCATATGAACTTGATCTGGCCCGTCGGCTAGGCGTAAGCAGCGTTGTCCTGCATACATGTGAGCAAGAAAGTGATCTTGGCCCACCCCTGCTGCGCCATGTATTTGAATGGCTCTATCGATGACTTTAAGTGCCATATTGGGAGCGACTATTTTGATCATAGAAATCAGGTCTTTTGCGGCCTTGTTACCCACAGTATCCATTTTTTGCGCCGCTTTTAGGGTGAGTAGTCTGACTTGCTCAATTTCACAGGCTGACTTTGCAATATCTTCTCGAACCGATTGCTGTTTAGCTAAAGGTTTACCAAAGGCAATACGCTGATTCGCTCTTTCGCACATAAGAACTAATGCTCTTTGCGCCGCCCCGACTGAGCGCATGCAATGATGGATTCGCCCCGGCCCTAAGCGACCTTGCGCAATCTCAAATCCACGACCCTCTCCTAGAATGAGGTTTTCAGCGGGCACCCGTACATTCTCAAAAAGGATTTCAGCATGACCTTCGGGAGCATCATCATAGCCAAACACCTTCATGGGCCTGATTATTTTGACTCCAGGGGTGTTAGTGGGAACTAATATCTGAGATTGCTGTTGATAACGGTTGGGGTTATCTGGGTCTGTTTTTCCCATCACGATTAATATCTCACAAGACTTGCGACACGCGCCGCTGATATAAAACTTTCGACCATTAATCAGATAGTCATCGCCGTCACGAGTCATTCTGGTTTCAATGTTAGTGGCGTCACATGAGGCTACTTCTGGCTCAGTCATGGCAAAAGCGGAACGAATGTCACCTGCAAGTAAGGGCTCTAACCAACGTTTTTTCTGAGCTTGGTTGCCATATTTTGCTAATACTTCCATATTGCCTGTGTCTGGCGCTGCGCAGTTAAAAACTTCGGGTGCCCACATGACCTTGCCCATTTCTTCGGCAAGTGGGGCATATTCTAAGTTGCTTAAACCTGGGCTAATTGCGCCATAACTGACCGGTAAGAACAGGTTCCATAGGCCTTGCTCTTTCGCTTTCGCTTTAAGGCGGGTGATGATGTGGGGTGTTTGCCAAGGGTTCTCACTGACTTCTTGATGAAAAAGTCGCTCATTTGGATAAATGAACTCATCCATAAAGCGGCGTACTTTAATGAGCAGCTCCTGAACTTTTGGGCTGTATTCGAAATCCATTTTGGCTTCCTATGATTATTTTTTGTGTTAATAATGAGATGACTAGCTATAGCTTCGTAATGACATCCGGTCAGGCGCTTGCAAGTGGGCAAGTTCGTTAAAACTGTGTAGCGTTACGCTTTCTTGCGTGATCAAAAACTGTGTTACCGATGAATTCTGGATTTGCAGGTTCAGGTCGATGCAGGTCTTTTTAGGTGTATTTAAAACTTGGCTAACAAGATGGGAAATGGGGCCACCAGAGGTGAAAAGGAGAATGTCCTGTTGGTGAAACTCAGATTGAATTTGTGATAAACCTTGGCTTAGTCTGTGCTGGAAGTCCTCCCAGGACTCATCTTCACCAAGATTAAGTTCTCCTTGGCTCCAGCTGAGTAAACTTTTTTTGAGTAATTGAAAAAGACCAGGACCTTTAAATTGCGTTAATGTTTGCTCAGGGTTGATTCCAAGGTAGGCTTGGATAATGGCTTCAAAATTAAACTCGTTAAATTGTTTCAATATTAATAAGGGGTTATCAGTTGTCGTTTGATTCGCAAGTAAAAAATGTTGGGCGCTTTCTTGGTGCCTTACTTGTGAACCACAAAGTACCTGGTCAAAATGAATCTTGTTTAGTTTAAAATACTCACCTAATAAGCGGGCTTGTTGTTTGCCGAGCTTTGATAATTGATCATAGTTTTCACTGCCTAGGCTTGCTTGCCCGTGCCTGATTAAATACAAACGTCCCATTAACCCAATCCTTCCTCTAAGATGCCAATTCAGCATAATCCGAGATATGATATTTTAAAAATTTATTATATGAATAAGGTAAAATAAGCACGAGTTATAATGCTGTGGCATTATGGGATGGAAAATGCCGTATTGGCTCACTTTTATAAATGGAAAACGAATTTTGAGGAGGGAAAATGCGTTTAAATAAAGTCGACCTCAACCTTTTTGTCGTATTCGATGCGATTTATATGCAAGGTAATCTGACTCGTGCAGCAGAAGTGTTATGCATTACTCAGCCCGCGGTGAGCAATGCGCTTGCTCGGTTAAGGCTTATTTATGATGACGTTTTATTTGTGAGAACGGGTAAAGGTATGGTGCCAACACCTCTGACAGAAAACATCATAGCGGGTGTTCAACGGGCTCTACACCTGCTTAGTGGGAGCTTACTCGAGACGCAATTATTTGACCCTTTCACATCAAAAAAAACCTTTAAATTAAGTATGAATGATATGGCGGAAGCCATGATAATGCCAAAGTTACTCGCTCAACTACAACAGTATGCTCCGCAGGCTGGGATTGAATGTTGTTATGTACCCAGAGAGGACATTGAAAGAGAATTGGCGGCTGGCACTCTTGATATTGCCCTAGATGCGCCTTTTGTTGCTGTGGGCCAAATGCAAACTCAAGCTCTGTTAAAGCAGCGTTATGCCTGTGCCGTAAGGCGAGATCACCCTAAAATAGGGGATAGCATTAGTTTAGATGAGTACCTTGCTTTGGATCACCTGCAGGTGTCATCAAGGCGCAAGGGCCGTGGTTATGAAGACGTAGGGCTTAATCGATTAGGACGCCAAAGAAAAATAAAGATGCGGGTTCAGCACTATCAAGTCGCTCCTTTGTTGGTCGCTCAAACGGATATGGCACTGACAGTGCCGATAAGTATGGCGCAAAACTATGACCTGAAAATTTTAGAATTACCTTATTCTTTACCTGCCTTAGATTGGAATATTTATTGGCATAAGAGTGTAGACCAAGATCAGGCCAACCTTTGGTTAAGGAAACTTATCGTTAGCTTAACCCTGTGATTTTCTTGCCATTGCTATTCAGGTCGTTAACAATTATTAGCTGATATTTGGCTTATCCAAGATAATGAATGTAAAAGAACTGAAAATAATCTACATCTTTCTATCCAAATGGTTATTTTAGAACAAAGCTATTAATCAAAAATCAATGTGATAAAGGGACGGATTACATATGATTAAAATAAGTAAGGTGTGAGATATAAATGAAGCTCTTATTTTCAACTTTAATCGTCTTATTTCAATTTTTTATGCTTCCCCAGGCGCGGGCTGAACAAGCTAGCTTAAATGTCATTTCGAGTGCAAGCCCGTATGTAAGCCAGTTATTTGACCTATTAACAATTGAAATTTTTAAACGTCTTAATGTGCCATTAACGTTAGTAAAATTAGACGCTGGCGAAAGGGCAATATCCAGTGCAAATCAAGGGGTTTACGATGGTGATGGATTGAGAGTTGGAAATATCATCACTCCTAATTTTCCCAATCTGATCCAAGTTCCTGAAAGTTATGTCACCTTGAATTTTGTTGGGTTTTCAAAGAAATCAGAGATTAAAACGCCAAACTGGGAAAGTTTAGCTGATTACAGCGTTGGCTACCAAATAGGCTGGAAAGTAATAGAGAAAAACCTTAAAAAAGCGAAGTCGATCTCGACAGTACCCAATGGACGCTCCTTATTCAAAATGCTGAATTATGAGCGAGTTGAGGTTGTTGTTTATGTGGACATGGAGGGGGTTGGTATAATGAATGAATTAAAAATTAAGGATATTCATATATTACAACCGCCTTTGCTTAGCAGTGAAATGTTTCTTTATCTTAATAAAAAGCACGCATCTTTAGTGCCCAAAATCGCAGCAATGTTAAAAGAAATGAAAGAAGACGGAAGTTATCAGGCACTCATTGATAGTATTTCCAGAAAGCCCTATGAAGCGAAATTATAAAGTAAGGCCAAATTTGAGTTGTAAAAACCTGGCCTGACCCTATATAAGCGTGAAAGGTTTGAGACTTTTTTAGCTTTATAGTGCTTAAGTTTTCGTTAACCTGAGGTTAGCTGATCTAGCATCGCCTTGATGCTTCGCATCTGAATCGCATCTTTTGTGTAATAGTTATAAGGCGGCCAGCTGTTATTGGTATAACCCCAGAAGTCCCAGCATCCTTTTGGGTTGTAGGGAATATAAGACGATGTATTGACCTGAGGAAATAATACAATCAAGTCATTGCTTTCTGCGACATTTAAATATCCTGTCCCTTTAACAAACCTATCTTGCATACTTTGCATCCCTTGTTCACAACCGTGAAGCGCCACATGAACACGGCAATTTGAGGCATCTTGCTGACAGCTTGAGGGTATATAGACATAGGCATCTTGGTTCATACTGCTGATATTGAAACGGTACTTTGGTACAAATTCTTTTTGGTCAAAGCGCATTAAGTTCTCCTCTTTATAGTCAACGGGTGTCTTTAGTTCGCCATAAATTGTTGTCAGTAATTTATTGGCTTGTTGATACTGACAATCATTTATAAAGGGGGTCTGACTCAAAGGGCAATCTAAATCTGTGTCAATATCCGTAATAAATGCATGACCCGCATTGAGCTGATTTTCATATTGAATCTGTCCCTCTTTAACGCCCAATGATTGATAAAATTGATTGGCACTATCGACTACTGGCGTTAATACGGTTGTGTCCTGTTGGCCTGAAAAAAGATAAACCTTATCATCTAGAATGTTGTTCAAAGCATCTATCTTACCCTCTAATTCTGCTGTTTTCGCTAAGGTAATGATGTGTTCCACATCGGGGAAAGGGGCCCCAAGGTAAGGACAGGGAAAGCCCTTAAGGCAGGTGCAAGTGCTGGTGGCTGTGGTAAGTGGATTCGGATTGAGCGGGTTGCTAGCAGCACATTGCCAGGGGCCGCCAGCAATCGCGGCAACTCCCACTAGATCCTTGGAATAGGCGATATGGTATTGAGTTGCCATAAAAGCCCCAGAAGAGAGACCTGAAATAGAGCTTTGATTTGCCATAGCTTTTAATTTTGGTAATGCACTAGAAGCAAATGTGACGTTGGCGACTAAGGCAAAAATTAAGGCGAGAAGAAACGTATATATTGTTTTAACGTTCGTCATAAATATTCCTTATATAAAGTGATGACATCATGTCTTTAGATTGCTGGCTAGCTGATAACTATATATTTTTTTAAAGACAGTAACGTGAAATAGATGGGTTTTATGGCGCCTAATTGTGAGGTATCAATTATTTGAATTAAATCTTAATAATATGGCCATGGTTATTGCTATGAAGCGGATTAATTTGCTTAAAAAGGGTCTGTGACGATGTTTTTTAAAGGCTTAATGTTACAATTCCTCGCTTAAATCGGGCAATTAAGTTAAGTGAGTATCATGAGTTTTTCGTCGTTAGGTCTGCACTCCATCATAGTTAATCAAGTCACAACATTAGGCTACCAGACACCAACCCCTATTCAGCTAGAAGCCATTCCCGCAGTATTAGCGAATAGAGATGTGATGGCGGGCGCTCAGACAGGAACAGGAAAAACTGCCGCATTTGCATTGCCCCTTTTACACAGGCTGTTTGAAAGTGGGCAAGATGAAATAAGAAACATAAACAATAAGGTCTCAGTGTTAGTGCTAACACCGACTAGGGAGTTAGCACAACAGGTTTACAGAAGCTTTGTAGAGTATGGTCAAGGCTTGCCCCTTAGAAGCGTGGTGGCTTATGGTGGTGCAAGTATCAATACTCAGATAGACGAAATAAAACAGGGTGTCGATATTCTCATCGCTACACCAGGGCGTTTACTTGAGTTGATGATGAAAGGCCTGATTGATGTGAGTGAACTTAAAACCCTGGTTTTAGATGAAGCAGATAGAATGTTGGATATGGGCTTCATTGTCGATATACAACGTATTCTCAAAAAACTGCCGAACCATAAACAAACATTGTTTTTTTCTGCGACCTTTGACGATGCTATTTTCAAGTTAAGTAAAACGCTTTTGGAAGACCCCGTTTTAATCGAAGTTAATCAACGTAATACCAGTGCAGATCAAGTGGAGCAGCTTATCTATGCTCTGGATGACGATAGGAAAAGTGGTTTGATTTCCTATTTAATTGGTTCAAAAAATTGGCAGCAAGTGCTCATTTTTACTCGTACCAAAGAAGGCGCTGATCGTCTTGCAAAAGAAATGATCAAGGATGGAATTGATACCCAAGCTATTCATGGTGATAAGTCCCAAGGTGCGAGAGACCGAGTCCTAAATGCTTTTAGGGCGGGTGATCTAAGGGCTCTTGTCGCGACTGATGTCGCAGCAAGAGGGTTAGATATTGAGCAACTCAGCTATGTGATCAATCACGAATTACCCTATAACGCTGAGGATTATATTCACCGAATTGGGCGTACGGGCAGAGCCGGGCAATCAGGGTTGGCCATTAGTCTGGTAACAGAAAAAGAAAATTACCTGTTAAAAGACATTGAAAAACTATTGGATGTAGCATTGATTTCACAATGGTACCCAGGGTTCGAACCTGACCTTGATAAACCCGCTTCAAACACGAACAAAAGACCCTTGTCCAATAAGGAAAAGCGTAAGCAAGCATTAGGTATTAAGTCGAAACCTAAAAGTAAAAGGCCAAGAAGGCGTTAACTAAAAAGTGGTTTGTATCAGAGTATGGTTAGGGCCTTCTCTATTTGTAGAATGGCCATCTTTACAGCGATAGGTACCGCGCCTTGGTAAGGGTGTAATGCATAAATAGGGTTTTCAGCTAACTGATAATCCTTAAGTATGGGACGCAAACTGGTCCGATATTTTTGACAGACAAAATCAGGTACTAAGCCAATACCAAGCCCTTGCTCTATTAAGCTAATGCATGTGTGTAAGTTATTGGCCTGATGGGATGCTTTAAATGCTAATTGCTGTTTATGCTTACCCTTAATTGAGGTTAAATCATGTTGAATATATTTACCCTGCCAAGTATTCGCTATGTAAGGCAATTCTTCTATAAACTGTGAATCGTCTATGACAGGGCGTATTAGAGATTGACACAGTTGATCCCTAAAGCTCCCTATACGTTTTTGCTTTAGGTTACTGGATTTAGACAGGCCAATACGTATTGCTAAATCTATATCATTTTCTATCAAATTCTGCTGATCATCATTACTGACTAAATCCAAATTGACCTTACTATAATCTCTAAAAGCATGAGCAAGAGCAGGCACAATCAAACTGCTCATAAGTGCATGGGGGGCACTGACCTTTAGTTTACCTTGGGGCTCCACCTGCTCCTCTTTGGCATGTAACCAAGCTGACTCAGTGATTTGGTGTAACTGAATACAATCTCGATAAAACTGTTCTCCTGCTGAGGTTAATTGCTGCTTTCTAGTCGTACGCTTTAGAAGTGTGACGCCAATCTCTTGTTCTAATAGCTTAAGCTGATGGCTGACGACAGATTTTGATACCTCCAATTTTTCCGCTGCTTTTGTAATTGAGCCAGATGACACAATATGCATAAACAAGGTCATATAACGGGCTTTATTCATCTTCATTGTTCTATTTAAGTTGATAGTGAGTTCTTATCTTTCTGTTTTTTGATGGTAATGGCAAGGCTAAACTAAGCAAAATCAAATGATAAGGAGAATGAGATGTTAGATTCAAATGTGTTAGAGGCATGTAAGGCAGGTATCGCAACGTGGCAAAAGGCGTTTAATAAGCAAGATGCTGCTGGCTGTGCCGCGCAATATATTCAAGATGCGACAATGGAGGCGCGTCCTATGGGGGCTTTCAACGGTCGCTCAGAGATTCAAGTGTTTTGGCAGAATATCATGGACCAAGGTTTTAAAGAGGTTGAATACAGTGATGTAAACTGGCAAAAAGAAGGGGACGATGGCTACATACTAACCTCGAATTGGACCATGAATAAAGCCTTTGGTGTAGTACATAGGGAGCATTGGCAAGTACAGGCAGATGGAAAAGCCTTGCTAATAAGCGATCTATTTGAAATTTTAGGTGAGCGTTAATCCTTCTTTCACTTTCGACGTTCATTGTGTGCTTTGAATGTAGGGCAGACCATGTAGAATTTAACTTGGTGTTCACACAAATATGAGTCACAGTGAATGTGGCTCATCCCTTGGTCAGAACAAACTCAATTGGAGATAGAGAGGATATTTTTATTAAAGCTCATGACAGCGGCCTTAACCTCGCTGAAAATTGAGACTCTTCACAACTTACTAGCACCTTCTCTTGTGTTTGATACTATTTCGTTTACATGCCTTAACCTAATTGCCTAACGGTTTACATTAGAATATTTGATCATAAAAAGCGATTATGAGAAATTGTATTGTTCGCTAACGCTCATTTTCTAACCTGCTCAGGTAATTTATAAGGTATGAATACAAGGCTTGGATGATTAAACAGAGTAGTAAAACGTTATTCATCCTATCAACCTGATGGGGCGTTTGTTAAATACATCAATGGAGTGATTTAAATGGATTTTTCTTTACAGCAATTATCTTTGGTTGAATTAGCCACCTTATTTCCCCATCGAGATGTTTCTCAAAGCCAATATACCTTTGCTGATAAAGCCTTGCCCCCCAACCATGTATTCTCTCGATCTATCGCCTTAAGTGAAGAGGGAAAGCCGTTATTTTGGTCTATGCCTTATCTCATGAAAGATGATGATGATTGTGTAATAGGCACTTGTGGTTTTAACTCTGAACCGACTGACGGTAGAGTGGATATAAGCTGTCATGTATCACCTTCTTATCAAAATCTAGGTGTGGCAGAAGGTGCAGTAAAACAGCTATTAGACAAAGCGTTTATCTATGCGAATCAAACAGGTCATGAACTCTATGAAATCAGAGCCTTGATCCCATCAGATAATTTAGCGTCAAAAAAAGTAGCAGAAAAAATTGGCTTTGTTATGAGTAATAAAAAGCCTAACGACAAGCTAGCCCTAGAGAAGTGGTGCTATTTCAAAAAATAATCGAATTGAACTCTCTAGTAAAGGAATGAAAGCGCCACTGCTTCATTCCTTTTTTTTTGAGATTCCCAACGACAAAATCGTATCCAGAATGACACTAAACTAGAGTGAATTTTGTCATTTTTTTGAGCCTTTAATAACAAGTCATATTTGATTTACATATAAGCTCAATTGGTAATATCAATATTCCTTTTCGATATAAGTGGTGAGCTTCATTCTCTATATATGATATTTTAATGGAATACTGAACAGATAAATCGGTTCGATTTCCCATTTAAAATAGAAGACGCCCATGTTACTCGTTGAAAAGCTCCCCTTAGCTCACTGGCTCAAAACTTATCGAAAGCAAGATCTTGTAAGTGACTTTATTGCTGGCTTGATCGCTACCATTATTATGGTGCCACAAGGTATGGCATATGCTTTGTTAGCGGGTTTACCTGCAGAGTACGGATTATATTGTGCTATTTTACCCTCTTTTTTATACGCGATATTGGGAAGTAGCCGTAGTTTATCTGTTGGGCCTGCTGCGCTTATTTCAATCATGGTGGCGTCTAGTGTCGGTGCGTTGGCGCCCGCAAATGAGCTTGAATATCTTAAATATGCGGTAAATATTTCATTTCTTGCGGGTTTGTTTTTATTATTAATGCGCTTATTTCGGCTGGGTAGCATGACTAATTTTATTAGTTTGCCTGTAATCAGTGGTTTTACCAGTGCCTCAGCAATTATCATTTTAACCAGTCAGTTAAAGCATATATTGGGGCTATCCATCCCAACAGGGTTCGGGTTTACAGAGACCCTTGTTGCTATTTATCAACAGATGTCTACTGCCAATAGCGCCACATTAATGATTGGTGCTTTTGCTTGTATTGGTCTTTGGTATTTTAAAAATATATTCCCTCGCCATGTTAAATTATGCGCTTTTCATCCACTGATTGAACAGGCTCTATCTAAAGCGGGCCCAATGTTTATTGTCCTTGTTTCTGCCTATGTTGTTTACTTCATGCAATTGAATGAGGTGAAACACGTGAGTGTCGTGGGCGCTATTCCAGAAGGCTTTCCGTCACTTCAGATCTGGCAACTTGATGTGGCGTTATGGCAAGAACTTGCTTTACCCTCATTGTTAATTGCCTTGATGTGCTTTGTAACCAGTATCAGTGTTGGTACCAAGTTAGCCAGTAAACGTAAAGAAAGGGTTAATGCTAATCAAGAGTTACTCGCTCTGGGGGTTGCGAACCTAGTTTCTGGTCTAAGTGGCACCTTTGCTTTAGCGGCGAGTATGAGTCGCTCTGCGGTTAATCATAGCGCAGGTGCTCAAACAACGATTGCGAGTATTGTCTGTGCCTTTGGTGTGCTATTAACACTCTTGTTCCTGACACCTTTTTTCTACTATTTACCTTTAGCTGTATTGGGCGCTATTGTCGTCATGTCAGTGGTTTCTATGATTGAAATTGAGCAAGTTAGCCGTTGTTGGAAAGTCAACCGTACTGATGCATACAGTTTAATAGCAACTTTTTTGACTGTGCTTGTCTTTGGTATTGAAGTGGGTATCAGCGTTGGCATTATTGGCTCTGTTATATTAGTTGTCTATCGTGCTAGCCATCCGCATATCGCTATTGTTGGGCGTGTGGGAAATAGCCAACACTTTCGAAATATTAAGCGTCACCAGGTAAAAACAGAACAAGACATTTTAGCCATTAGAGTGGATGAAAGTATTTATTTCTCAAATGTACAATGTATCGAGGACTTCATTCTTGGAGAAGCAAAAAGTGCTTCCAGAATAAAGCACATTGTACTTATCTTCAGTTCAGTCAGTTTTGTTGATACAACCGCACTTGATGCGTTTGAAGCGATGAAGGTAAAACTGGAAGAAGCATCAATAAAGTTACACCTTGCAGAAGTCAAAGGCCCCG
>Ga0209292_1005808_pt1 | contig 12411 bp, 10 predicted proteins | sample GOMGulsemesocosm_2_FD_184634 | JGI IMG/M metagenome (GOLD analysis project Ga0209292, IMG submission 184634) | Methane-oxidizing microbial communities from mesocosms in the Gulf of Mexico - GOM9C Gulf of Mexico (SPAdes) (version 2) | ecosystem: Environmental > Aquatic > Marine > Cold seeps...
AATCTTCATGCACTACAGCACTCACTGCTTGAATCATTGCTGCTGGAGCCTCCGATTGGAAGACATTTCTACCCATATCAACACCAGAAGCACCTTCATTGATTGCTTTATAACACAATTCTAGGGCATCTAATTCAGGTAATTTTTTACCACCTGCAATCACAATAGGTACTGGACAAGAAGACGTTACTTTAGAAAAACCTTCACAGTAATATGTTTTTACAATATTAGCTCCATTCTCAGCACACATACGTGATGCCAAGCTAAAATAGCGTGCGTCTCTAGCCATTGCCGTCCCTACAGCGGTCACTCCCATTACAGGAATCCCTGCTTTTTGACCGGCATCAACAGCCTTACAAATATTGGCCATGGTAATGGCTTCCGTTGCCGCATCACCCACAGATGCCATCACAGCGATAGCTGAGGCATTCATACGCACTGCATCTTGAATATCAATCAACACATTGTGATTCAATTCTGTTAAAATGGAGGTTCCTGCATCAGATCGTAAACAAATTGCTTTGTTAGAGTTAGGTGGGATACTAGAACGAATCATTCCGCGAGCTCCCATTAAACAATCTGCGTGTTTTATTAATGGAACGATACTCAAATCGATACGTTCCAAGCCTGAAGTAGGCCCCATTATAAATCCATGGTCAAAGGCTAGCATCACCGTTTTACCTGTTGATGGGCGAAAAATACGTGACAAACGATCTTTCATTCCCCAATCCATATTGTCACTCCCTTTTAAGTGAAAAGCTTGGTTGCTTACCGGTTTATTTGAAAAGTTAGCTCCTTCTCTTAAATCATCTAAATCAGCCATAATATATGTTTTCTCAAATTTTATTTATTATAATATACTCTTGTTTGTTGCTTATGCGTACGCTTCTAATCCTTGTGCAAAGGAATTGAACATACATGCCCATGACGTAGCTCCAGGATCTGCAGATCCCACAGAACGTTCTCCTAAGTTACGAGCACGTCCAAAATTAGCTTTCATAGCGATGGTTTTTTCTGCTCCGTCCAATGCCGCTTCAGCACCTTTCTGCAATACCAGCATCACATCTCCTTCTGTTGCTTCTATTGCTTCTACCGCTGGAATCAACGCATCCATCATGGTTTTATCACCCACTTTGGCTTTTGTTTGTTGTTGTAACATGGTCAATCCTCCTCTAAACATTTCTTTTACCTGATGTACATCAAGCTCCGTTCCTTTCACTGAATTTCCCATCCCCATAAAGAAAGCTCCCATAAGTGTACTTGTAGATCCACAAGATTCTTCCATCGCTCCAAAGGCCATATCGTTTAACATTTCGTCAAATTCTAAGGCACTTCCACCAGCTTTTACAATGGCTTTAAGAGCAGCTACAATAGCAGTACCATGGTCACCATCTCCTGTGATAGCGTCTAATTTTGACAGTTCGTCCGAACGCTCTGTAATATTTACAAGCGTCGTATGCATCATGGCTTTAAAAGCCTCCATTGATAATTTTTCCATCTTTATTTTTTTCCAATTACTGTCCAATATGGTGCATCTGACGCACACTCCTTTAAATAAGTAGCATGATCATCATCGCACTTGGCTACAATCATTTGGAAACCTGATTGTTCTTGTACAGTTAATATTTCTGTGATTTTTCCTTCTACTAGTTGACAACCTGCTTCTTCAAGGATTTGACATGCTTTTCTAAAAACAACACTCATTTCCATATGAGTTGTCGCTCCTACACCATTGATGTATAACAGTAATTTGTCTGCTGGTTTGGCTTGTAATTTTTCTAACAAGGGTTTCATCATATATGCTGCTGTATCATCAGCACTCATCAATTCCATTTGACCTCCACCGCCTTCGCCATGTTGTCCCATTCCAATTTCCATAATTCCTTCAGGAAGTGCTGCAATGACACCACCATTTTGAGGATGTGTACATGATTTCATAGCCACGGCAAGTGTTGCCACTTGATTGTTGAAACGTTCACCAATTTCACAAAGTTCCTCCAAAGATTTACCTTGTTCAGCAGCCGCTCCTAAAATTTTAAATAATGGTACACAACCTGCCAATCCACGACGATCTTCATCGGGTGTATCTATTCCGGCACTAATATCATCATGCGTAATAATACTTTTCACATTAATGTCAAATCGTTTTGCCATTTGAATTGCCATATTAGCACTCATAATATCACCCGCGTGATTTAGGACCACTAAAAGGATTCCAGCTTCACGATTAAATTCCTTTAATGCTTGTAAAACTCTTGGAGCTCCAGGAGCAGCAAAAATATCACCTACTACAGAGCAGTCTAACATTCCTTCTCCAACAAAACCACTTAATGCAGGTTCGTGTCCAGCACCACCCAAGGTGATAATAGCCACTTTATCATCTGATTTCTTTTGTGTTCTTACTACGGTATTCTCTCCTAAAAGCGTTACTTTATCTCTATAAGCCATGGTATACCCTTCCAATAATTCTTTGGTAATATTTTCAGGATTATTGATAAACTTTTTAATTTGGCAAGTTTCTGTTGTATTGGACATTGTTTTAAATTTTGAGGATTAGAATCGTATAATTAAGATTGGAAATGCATTAGTTCTATCGGAGCACCTTCTTCTTCTACAAAGGCGATGGTAAGTCCATCTTTTGGAGAAAATGGTTCGATAAGCACTTTTTTTCCTTCCATTTCTGCTTCTAAATCTTCCACTTGATAAGCGATATGAGCAGTCGATTGAATTAATGCAGGGAATTCAGAATCTGCTTCAAATCGCAACCATTCAATATTGTTTGCGCTATCTGCGTAATCAGTAACAAATAATTTGGCACCTTCCATATAGTTTTCATTCTCCTGAACTACGTTGGTTGGAATTCCAATATGATCTAATTTTCTCATGGTAAATATGTTTATAGGATTCTTATTGTGTTGTTTTTAGTGGCTTGATTAAAAATCAAGCCACTGTTTTTATTTTTTGTAATAGCAGGGGTTATACATTCCCTAGAATATCCGTAAATGCTACAGCTGGATTTGTAAAACGTAAGGCTGACCCATCGTGGAAGTTTGCATATTCAGAGACTATAGCTCCTGCATCTCCCGCCATCATAAAATGAGGTGATTCTAATCTTCCTAGTGTTTGTAAACCATTTAATTTTAACTCGTTTACATTGGCAACAGAAATAAATTCCGCTTGACTTTTTGGGGTTAATGGATTGTTAGGTGTCTCTGCTCCTTCTCCAAAATTGAAGATAGAACCTCCACGTACATGCCATGTTTCCATTTTAGCCGGATTGTCATTTTTAATATGCTTATGCTCGGCGATCATTTGCCCAGGTAACAAGTAAATTTCGTGCGCAAAATAAGCGAACTCTTTACTGTTATGCCAGAATACTCCAGCCATACCTACATTTGCAAAATCACCCAAACCGAAATCGGTGATAAACATATTTTTTTCTAAAAATTCATCAAAAGGAACATGGTAAAATGCCATTAATTCCTTGTAAGCATTTAATGCTTTTTCTGGGTTTAAAACTCCATCATCATAGAAATACTCATTGGTATATTTCTTCATCTCTGTATTATTTAATTCTGATTTTTTTTCTCCTGAAACACAGGAATAAGAAGCACTCGTTACAATTCCTAACGATCCAATTGCGGCAGCTTTTATAGCATCTCTTCTTTTCATTTTTCTTGTTTTTAACTAATAAACACGCTGAGTAAAACAGTTTGTATTACAGCAATGCATTTATATGATTTATATTTAATTGATTGATTTTCTATATTTTTACAAAGGCTTCTATTTCGACCAATAGTTCATCTCTACACACATCTGCTTGGACATAAACTACGGGCACATCTGGAATTCGTTTCTCACATACATTTCTTACGGCATGGTAATCGGATTTATTCTTTACATACGCTCGTACTGACTCAAACTCTGGTGTTAACCGGAATCCGCATGCAATAGACTGTCCTTTACTTATTAAATTCTCTATATGATCAATTGTTATATTCGTTTGGGTAGCAGCATTGTCCAATGCCAAACTTTCCTCCCCAATAATAGCAGCTGTTCCTGAAATAAAAACAGAAGCGCCCGAGTTCTCTATAATCATTTTTGCTCTTTCAAACTTTGGTGTTGTACGGGATTTAAGCGTTGCTGCTTTGTCTCCCAACAATACCTCGTCCGAATAAATATGCGCATCAATTTGCTTGGAATTCACCAAAGCAATTTCTTTTTTATGTCCTTGCATAGCCACTAGATCTATTAATAACGGCGCATGCTTTGTCCCAATACCTGTTGCTGCTGGATAGCCATTATTCCATGTACATTTATCATAAAACAAGGATCTAGCATCGTTAAATTGTTGATAATGCTGAAAATTATCAGCCATCAATGTGATCTCAGGAATATAATTCCACTGACGTACAATGGAAGATATCGGTATATTTTCCTTCAAAAGAATCCCTTCAATAGTTTGGAAAACGGTCTTAGACTGCAAAGCAATGGACTGGTTAATATCTCCAGTAATTCCTGAAATAAACAATGTTTTAGTGTTGTCATTCCCTAGAGTTACATACGTAATTCCGTCTAAATTTTTATAGTGAACAGTACTCCCTTCGGCTGCAAAAACTAATTCTATAGCCACCGAGGCATGCAAGGTTTTTTGCGCCACAAAAGATATTTCTATCGAAGTTTTTAAAAACCGTGCTGCTACTTCTTTCTTTATAAACACCAATTTTTCAAGGTAGTCACCTTCTGATTCTGACTCAGAAAAAACGGTCATTTTTAGCAACTCCCCTTGTACATTCACACAGGAAAGAGCCTCTTTAAAAGCTATTTTAAAACCTTCTTCACAAGATGAGTTTACATACTCAAATTTCACATCTAACATATCGTTAACAAGCATCATAGGGATTTCACAAATTCTATTAATTCATTCATTTCTTTTTTTCGTAAACGAAAGGATTTTAAACCATGTTTTTTCTCTTTCAGCAATACCTCAATACTTTCGGCTGAGCCATCATGTAAATAAGGAGCTGTACGCCATACTTCTCTAAGCGTAGGTGTATCCCAACCCTTTTCAAATTCAGACTCCCCTATCCTGTGCATTTTCATATCAGTATACAAAGGACCTCTATGGCAATAAATACAGTCTGCTTTATCGAAAACAGCTTTTCCTTTTTTCGCTTTTTCACTTAAGCTTCCATTTACTAAATATGGACTCGGTAATGGTTTCAAGGATTTTAAATAAGCGTCTACTGCAAGGGTTCTTTCAGGTGCTACTTCTGCAAACTGAATATGTATAAAACCAGCTCTAACTGCCGTTTCTGCATCAGGTCTAATTCCTGAAATCATGGCCGGAGGTGTTAAATGAGCATAGAGCATGCTCTTACAATTTTTAGGGTTCCCAATACCATCATTCAATAAATCCCAATTCATGGCATCTGTTCGTGCATCACCGGGATGACAACCGTTACAGGACTGCCAACCTTGGAAACAATAACTAGCATCATTAAAATATTTTTCTCCTTTTTGAGATTCACTCTCTTTAAATTGTGCGTTATACCCAATGGCTGCAACAGAAAAATCAGCTCGATTTACCACTGAAAGTGTGTCTGAAAAATACGTAGGAATCAAGATTTCCTTTTTATCCATCACAAAACTTCTAGGTCCATTCCCTTTAATTTCAAAACGGTTTCTAATCCCTGTTAAAAAGCGTAAATTATAGCAAAGAGTTTCTTTATCTACTGTTTCCTCTAGACGTTGAACTAATAATTTATAATCAATAACGCTGACATCATGTGTTCCGGATTGGCTCACTACTAAATTTTCAGTATCACAAGCAAGTCCCCAAACACCAGCAGCCCCCGCTTCAGGTTCATCTACCAAAAAGGTACCAATTAAACTATTGTCATTCGTACGGATAACACTCACCCCACTCGTGTTCATCCATCCTTGTTGTAATTGAGAAGTAGGTACTTGAAAACGTCCTAAATTATGAGAAATAAATACATACTTTCCTTCAGGAGATAAACACATTTCTCTAAGGGCATTACTTCCATTTGTCAATGAGATAGGTGCCAAAACTTTCATTTTCTTGGTAGCTATTACACTCACTTTTGAGCTTACAACTTTATCATTAGCATCTTGTAAGGGTAAAAAGTTAGCCACATATAATGTTTGCTCGTCCTCACTTAAGACCATCGTCTTAGGTTCTCGAATCAACGTCACCTCCTTTTTCACAGAAATGGATTGAATATCTATTTTACTAACGGTATTATTAAATTGGCTACACACATAAAGTGTAGCTCCATCTTTAGTAATTACGGGAGATATAGCTCCCATGCCTACGGCCAAACGCCATGTTATTTTTTTTGTTTTAATATTTATAGCAGTCACAAACCCCATAGCATAAGAACTGGTAACATAGAGGTAATCTCCTTTTACAACCATCCCTGTAGGTGGTTCATCCAATTGCCATTCACCTATTGGATTCATTGTACTACGCACATACATCACCACTTTTTTTGCCTGTTGATGTGCCATAAAAACGACGTCACCATCCGTAGATAATGCAATAGCACTCGTTCTTAAAACATTATTTTCTTGCGCTATGCCTTCTTGAAAAAACGACATAAAAAGTAACAAACAAATTAGATGGGAAAGTAATTTCATAAATTATATTTTTAATAATTATATCCTAATTGACGGGAAATTTTTAAACAGGCTTCTCGTATTGAAGTGCCAACTTCTTCAAATTTTTCAAAGGGCAAACGCGCTGATGGTGCTGTAACCCATATGGCAGAAATTGGATATCCGTACTGGTTAAATATTGGAGCTCCTACACAGTGTACACCTTCCAACTCCTCTGCATAATCAACTCCATAACCACAGTCCTTTACTTTTAGAAGTTCTTTTTTAAACGCTGTAACACTTGTAATTGTACGCCCATTATATCTATTAAAATCCATTGATTCCAATATAGTATCACTTTCAGATTCTGGCAAAAATGCTAATATTGCTTTACCAGGAGCGGAAGCATGTAGGTTAAATCGCTGCCCTACTTTTAACATAAAAGTAAATGGATGTGTGCCCAAGACTTGCTCTAGAAGTACACCTTCTTCTTCTAATAAAGACCCCACAAGCACCGTTTCTTTTAGCTCATTTCTTAGCAAACGCATGAAAGGCAAACACTTTTCTATAATACTTGGTTCTGACAATGTAGACAAACCAATATGTAAGAAACGTTTAGAAAGTGTAAATAGAGAAGGTTGTTCAGACTTGGTTAAATATCCTCGGTCTACTAAAGTTTGTGTAATTCTAAATATGGAACTTTTAGGAAACTCTAACTCCACTTGGATCTCCGTTAAACTCAAACCATTTGGACATTCCTTCAATAACTCTATAATAGATAATGCCCGTTCCAGATTAGGAACAGAATACGTTTTTTCCGCGACAACTTTTCCATTTTTAACGTGTTCCATATATGAATCTTAGTTTTATTTTAAGTCTTGTTCCTCAAATATATTTGTTTTTTAATTGAACTCAAAGGTTTTCGTTGGTTATTTTCTAAATAAGAACTATTGTTTCATATGTGAAACCGCCTATGTTTCATATGGAACAAAAACACACTTAATATCGTGTATACACGCAACTCTAATTATAAAAACAGGTGGATAATTGTTACAAATAGTGAAGCATATGTTTCTTGCAACAAAGGAACAATAAGACTACGTCTGCTACCAGCTTTTAAAGTTTTTCACAAATTGTTTTATAAATAATCATAAAACAAAAAAATAGGAACACAAATTGTGTTCCTATTTTTAATGAATTGAGAATTTACCGTAATTATTTACTTAACCCTGCTATATAGGTATAAATATAATCGCTGTGTACTCCCGTAAAATATCTTCCTTGTTTTTTCCCTCTTTCTTTACGTACTTTTTCATCTGGATATGTCTCTTTAATAAGTTCATCGAATCGATCGAACATTTTATCTAGATCACCTAAAGATTCTAGAAAAAAAGCTTCCACAAAATCGGTCCTATCAGTTCCCCATGCATGCACACTCGGATAATAGGCTTTTAAATATTCGTTATTTTCGATAATATGTTTATTTTCAACTCTTAGCTTATCATATTCTTTCCACCAATCGTTTTCAGGAATAGAAAAATGGCTTTTACGAACATAACAAATCATATTTTTTGTAGGCTCTTCCGCCATTACCTTTGCTCCTGAAATCGTTGCATAAATCTCATCTGAATGTTCTTTAGCATAATAGGCATCTCGCTTATTAAAAAAAGCATTTCTAGATTCGTCCTCTGCCCAAGCCTCCTTAATAAGTTCTCCATTTCTATTGGCTGCTTCTTCTATAGCCGCCCAAGAGCTATAACTCTGAACATAAACTATTTCCGTATTATCAGCTGTAAAACGATGCAAATAAAACGACGCCCCAATAATATGCTCGTTCTTCATAGTCACCTTGTCTAAATATTCTTTTTCAACTGCTTTCCATTGGTCTAGATTAAAATTTTCCATATCCATATTCCAGTGTAAGGTAGTTACGGTAATAAACTTAGGCGCTTTAGCTTCATTTTGAGCCAAAATAATAGTTGTGTTTAACAGCAAAAGTATTGCTACAATTGCCGAAAATAAAGGTTTAGTAGTTTTCATAATTATTAGAAATTAAGTTAGTATAATGAAATACATTGGTTACTACACAATAAAATTTTGGGGGTAAATTAAAAGAAGGGAGACAATAGCCAAAAGAAATTTGGCTCACAAATATACGAAATAGTTATGAATTAAAAAAAACAAGCACTTATACGACTGTGTGTTAGCTTGTGAAATCTTAATTCAACTATTGGGTAACACATCAAAACGAGCAGGCAGTTTTATAAAAAATAAAATGTAGTATGTAAAGAGTGTATTAAAGGAATGTTAGGTCAAAAATAAGTAAAGCATAACTAAAAGACGGCAAAGTAATCAACATAAAAAAGGCTCAAGATATGTGATATCTTGAGCCTTTCATTTATGAATAAAAAAACCTACTTCTTTTCAAAAGTATGTGTTGCATAATTTAATCCTAAATCGTCATACATTTCTTTTAAAGACAGTAAACGCAAGCTAAAATCGTTCCAGTCCTTCCCTTCTTCAGGAGACCAAACAACCTCAGACAATGCACTCATACGCGGTAAAATCATGTATTCTACATATTCAGTAGTCGCCATATATTCCGTCCAAACGTTTGCTTGTGCACCTAAAATATACTTTTGTTCCTCGTCAGATAACTCTTTAGGAGATGGGTTGTAATTATACACATCCTCTACAGTTGTCAATCCACCAATAGCCACTGGTTCATTCTTTTTATCTTTAGTTTGATAATGATCAAAATATACAGAATGACCAGGGGTCATAACCACATCATGATGTTGTTTCGCAGCAACAATACCTCCTTTTTCTCCTCTCCAAGACATTACTGTAGCATTCGGTGCCAATCCACCTTCCAAAATCTCATCCCAACCAATTATCTTTTTTCCATTAGCATTTAAGAATTTTTCCATGCGTTGGATAAAATAACTTTGTAACTCATGCTCATCAGCCAAACCTTCTTCTTTCATTCTTTTTTGGCATTTCGCACATCTTTTCCAATTTCCTTTTGGACATTCGTCACCTCCAATATGGATATATTCTGAAGGAAATAAAGGCATCACTTCTGTTAATACCGTTTCTAAAAACTTAAAAGTTCCTTCTTTTCCTGCGCAGAACACATCATCCATAACACCCCATGTTTCTTGTACAATTTTTGGAGTTCCATTTGCTTGCATCTCTTTTCCTTTCTTGGAGCCCATGTCATTGTATATTTTAGTAGGCTCATTTGGAAAACAGCTCAATTCTGGGTAGGCCGCAATCGCAGCTCCACTATGACCAGGTAATTCAATTTCTGGAATTACAGTCACATGTTTACTTGTTGCATAAGCAACAATATCTTTCACTTCCTCTTGTGTATAGAATCCATTATGAATGGTTTCGTCATTAGAAGTTCCCGGGTGATGACCTACAATTGTACCATATCTTGAAGCTCCAACTGATGTTAATTTAGGAAGACTTTTAATCTCTATTCTCCATCCTTGATCCTCTGTTAAATGCCAATGAAAAGTATTCATTTTATGCATCGCAATTAAATCGATAAACTTTTTAATAAAAGGCACAGGGAAATAATGACGTGCTACATCCAAATGCATTCCTCTGTACACATATCTTGGAGCATCTTTAATTGCAACCGCAGGAATCGTACAATCTCCATCCGATTTAGCAACTAATTGTCTAAGGGTCTGCACACCGTAAAACACACCTTTGGCAGTGTTCCCAGCAATAACAATTTTATTGTATTCAACGGTTAATTCATACCCTTCCTTTGCGGTAATTGCCGCATCCAATTTGAGTTCTATATTCCCTGAATCACCTTCAGAAAATAAAACCTTTTTTTCAGATGCACCACTTAGAACAGCTGCTAAAAACTCGCCTTCATTTTCTAACGAAGCCTCTCCGTACACTTTGGTACTTCCGTCCACTAAAAATTTACCTACTAGTGTTTCCATGGAAACAGGTTTAGGAATTACTGGATAATCCTGCACTTGGTTTTCTGTTTGCTGATACTTACCTGCGCAAGAAATCATTAAAAAACAGGTTAAAATTAACATGCTTACTCTCATAATTGTATAGTTTATTTATATTGATCCTATCAGAATTTAACTAAATTGCGACAATCATTTAATCTCCAATAATTATTTCGACCAATGCCGCAAAACAGCCCACAAAATAGTTATAATTTACGATTTACATGTAATATCTCTCTTTATTAAATGTTTTTCATACACTAATTCCTAGTTATTAAACAGAACTTAGTATATTTACATAAACTTGAATAAATCAATCGAATTTACATATCTAAAAATAGAGGATAGATCTACTTTTATTATAAAGTAATAATAACAACTAATTAATGAATACAACAAACACCTCCACAAAATACATAAAACAAGAGAAATTTTTAATTGCTGTAGACTGTATTATTTTTGGTTTTGACTCAGAAAGCATCAAATTATTACTGTTTAAGCGTCGTGTAGAACCCTTAAAAGGATCGCTTTCCTTAATTGGGTCTTTTATTAAAAATGATCTTAATTTAAACGATTCTGCCAAACAGGTTTTGGAAGAATCTACAGGGCTAAAGGATATTTTTTTAAAAGAACTAAGAACCTATAGTAATATAGATCGTGACCCAGGAAACCGGGTAATTTCTGTGGCACATTATGCCTTAATTAGGATTAATGAGTTGGACATTAAAAATGTAGAGGAATACGATGCACATTGGTATGATTTCAACGACATACCTGACCTTATTTTTGACCATAGAGAAATGGTAGATGATGCCATTCAACGCTTAAGAGAGGAAGCTAGAAGAGAACCAATCTGCTTTAATTTACTCCCAGAAGAATTTACTATTCCACAATTACAATCAATTTATGAGTGTTTTTATCAAAAAAACTTAGACTCTAGGAATTTCAGAAAAAAAATATTGTCATTCAATATATTAAACAAAACAGAAAAAAAAGATAAGACAGCCTCTAAAAAAGGTGCCTTTTTATATGTCTACGACAAAGAAAAGTTTGCAAGCTTTATTGCGAAAGGAAATAGATTCCAACTTTAAATCACTGTATAAAAAAAACCTAAACTAAGTTTAGGTTTTTTTTATTATATGTTGTTAAAATCTAAGGTATCAAGTATTTTAATAACTCTTCTAATTTGGGATTAGAAGGTCTTAGCGCATCTGAATCGATAATTTTTCCTTCCGTATCTAATAAAATAAAACGAGGGATAGCTGTTACACCATACTCCTTAATAAAATCAGATGAAAAATCGTTATCTGCTATCAATTGAACTCCTCCCATTTCTTTATCATTTATCATATTTTTCCATGTCTGATATGCAGATTTTTTATCAACGGAAATACTTATAAATTCAATACTCTTTCCATGAAATTTTTCTTCCAACTTTTTTAAGTATGGAATTTCTTTTTTACATGGAGCACACCAAGTAGCCCATATATCAATATATACAAACTTCCCTTTAAAATCAGCTAAAGAAGAGGTTCCTCCCGCATTATTTTCATAATTTAAAAAACTTGGAGATTGCGTTCCTTTAGCTAGTCTTACGAGATCAGCATGTGCTTTTTTATATGATTTATTAATGTATCTGATAAATAAATTATTATTTTTAATATCAGATTTAAGGATTACAGAATCTACTTTTGGAGCATTGTTGCTCAATTTTTCAAGTTGAAGTGTCGTTTCTGCAATTGACTTTTTAAAATCATCTTCATCCAGTTTAAAATAGCTTTTTGGATTGGCTTTGTCACTTTCG
>Ga0209292_1005811_pt1 | contig 12408 bp, 11 predicted proteins | sample GOMGulsemesocosm_2_FD_184634 | JGI IMG/M metagenome (GOLD analysis project Ga0209292, IMG submission 184634) | Methane-oxidizing microbial communities from mesocosms in the Gulf of Mexico - GOM9C Gulf of Mexico (SPAdes) (version 2) | ecosystem: Environmental > Aquatic > Marine > Cold seeps...
ATTAATCTACTTTTTCTTATTTAATTTGCCTCGCAAAAACATAGAATTAATGATCGGGGGAACATTTTAATTTTATTATTTTCTAAAAGTCTTTTCTTCACAGAGAAAAGGCTTTTTCTTTTTACTAAAATAGTATTTTGATTTTATAAAAAAAATATTTCTTCCTTTTAAATCGTTTTTTCTTTTGATTTTTTTATCGGCTTTATTGTAAGTTTACACTTCAAATAGAAATAATTATGTTTAAAAAATCAATACTGCTCTTATTTTGTATGAGTTTCTTTTTTGCTTGTCAACAAGACAATCAATTAAAAATTACCGAATATCCAGCTGTCATCAACAAAGAATTTACTGGAGACTTGGCCTATAAAACTACCTCTTTTGTTGAAAAATATTGGCGCGTGGTAGGAAACACTGGCTTTAACAAGACAATTTATAAAATTGCCAAACAGTTAGAAAAAGATGGGTATGTCTTAGAAGAAAATGCTTCAGAAAAAGAGGTATTAACATACAGAATAGAAACACGTCCTTTAAAAAGACCTACATGGGAGTCTGTGGATGCAACGGTAACTATTAACGGCGAAAATGAACCTTTGTTAACCCATGCAACCAACAGAAATATGATTGCTTTGAATTCTTATAGCACTGCGAAAGAAGGTACAACTGCAGAAGTAATTTATATTAAAGACCTAAAAAAATTAAAAACGACTGATGTAACAGGAAAAATTGTCTTTGCAGAAACACATCCTGGTCGAATTTTTAAAACGGTTATGGCAAATGGAGCTGTTGGAGTGATTACGTATAACAACCCAAGCTATTTACAACCAGAAAAAAACACCACTTCTATTCAATTTCGATCTGTTCCTTTAGACACGATCAATAAATCTTGGGGTATTGCGATGTCTTATGCAGCAAAAGAGCGTTTAAAAAATGCCTTGGCAAAAGGAAAAGTGGCATTGAATGTACGAGTTGAAACCAACATATACAAGTCTGAAGAATTAACAATAGTTGCGGATGTAAAAGGAAGTGAATTGCCAAATGAACGTTTGGTTTTTAGTGCGCACATTCAAGAACCTGGAGCAAACGACAATGCAACTGGCGTAGGTGTTGCCTTAGAAATGGCTTCTCTTACTGCCAAATTAATTAAAGAAGGAAAGCTTGTTCCGAAAAGAACATTAACTTATTTATGGGGGGATGAGATTATTTCTACTAGAAGATATGTACAAGAGGATAGTATTCGAAGAAAAGACATTAAATGGGGAATTTCTTTAGACATGGTAGGAGAAAATACCGCCATTACTGGAGGCACGTTTTTAATTGAAAAAATGCCAGATCCAAGTGCTATTTGGACACGTGGAAATGACAAACATTCTGAATGGGGTGGAAGAAAATTAAAAGCAAAAGACATGAAACCACATTACTTAAATGATTTTGTGATTGACCGTTTTAAAGCACAGGGAAAACGTGCTAATTGGGTTGTAGAAACCAATCCGTTTGAAGGCGGTAGTGATCATGTTCCGTTTTTAAGAGGTAATATTCCGAGTGTCTTATTTTGGCATTTTACAGATCAGTTTTATCACACAGACAATGACAGAATAGACAAGGTTTCTAAAGCTACTTTAAAAAATGTTGGAACTGCGGCATTAATTTCTGGATTGGAATTACTTAACGCGGATGAAAACTCGGCAAAACAACTGCTTGTTACTATTGAGAAAGCTGCCGTTGCACGTTTAAACGAAGAGTTAAAACAAGGAAAGATTGCCATTCAGAAAGGAGATTCCATAAAAACTCAAATTGAAATTATTGATGCTTGGCAAGATTGGTATTTAAAAACGATACAAACAACTACCGATATGGTTGCTGACGGCAGCATGCTAAAAGCGGATATTGAAACGACTCAAAACACAGTAAAAAGTGTCGCGAAAGGAATTAGAGAAATTCTTCAAAAAAAGTAATTTTTTAATCCTAAAAAAAGCCACATCCATCGGATGTGGCTTTTTTTTTAGGATACAAATACTTATTACTTATCTAGCCCTCCTCTACGCTGTGGAGAACGTGGTTTAGGCCAAGTACGTTGTTTACCTGTTCTTGAATTTATAGGCATTACAATTTTCTCTCTTGATGTTCTGTTAGGATCTTCACTAGCCATATAGGTTAAGATGGCTGTTAAGATGGCATTGTTACGCACATCATCAAAAACAATTTTATCGTAGGTGTCTCTATTGGTATGCCAAGTATAATTCCAATACGACCAGTTTAAAGAACTTAAACTAAATGCTGGCGCACCTGCTGCTAAGAAAGAAGCATTGTCTGAACCTCCACCACTTGGCGATCCTGGAAAGCTTGTTTTGATATGTTTTGTAATATCTCTAGGCACTGCTGCCAACCATCTTGATAAGAAATCGTACGAATGTAAAAACCCTGCTCCAGACAAACGCACCACTCTACCGGTACCGTTATCTTGGTTAAAAGAGGCTTGAATATTTTTTACAATTTCTGGATGGTCTTCTACAAAGGCCCTTGATCCATTTAATCCTTGCTCTTCACTACCCCAATGACCAACAATAATTGTTCTTTTTGGGTTTGGGTACATTTTTTTTAGGATTCGCATTGCTTCCATCATTACTAAGGTACCGGTTCCGTTATCTGTTGCTCCAGTTCCACCATCCCAAGAATCGAAATGCGCAGAAAGCACAATGTATTCGTTTGGAAATTCTGTTCCTTTAATTTCTGCAATGGTATTAAAGTTATCTACTTTTCCTAATTCTTTAGATTTTGCCACAATATTAATTCTTGGTTTGTCGCCATATTCTGCCAATCTGTATAGCATTGTGTAATCCTCTAATTCCATATCTATGGTTGGAATTTTTTTAGTTCTGGCACTAAATATTTTATTCACCCCAAATCCTTTAGACCAATTAGAAGCGACTAAACCAGCGGCACCTGCTTTTTCCAATTCGGCAATAATGGATCTAGAAGAAAACCCTGTATTTCTAATATTTTGTCTCCAAGCTTTGGTTTGCGCGTTGCGTTCTTTTTTCATTTTATCAAAAGACTCTTTCGTTGCAAACTCTTCCCAATTGTAATTTGGTCTTCCTGTAGGTTGCTTCATAGAGATTAACACTATTTTCCCTTTGATGGTTTTTAACCAACGTTGAAAAGCTGCATTGTCTGCAATTGTAGGAATGACAATTACCTCTCCAGTAACTCCTTTATTAGAAGTACCCGGGTTCCATGCCAATTGTGTACCGTCTAAAGATTGTACTCTTGGATACACCATATCTACATGTGTAATTCCGCGTTCCCATCCGCGCCATTGTCCCCACTTTTCATTTTTAGCTGAAATTCCCCAAGATTTATACTTGGCTACTGCCCAATCATTGGCTTGTTTCATTTGTGGAGTTCCTACTAAACGAGGTCCAATTACATCTAGCAATTCGTGTCCTAGGTTTTCTAATTGTGAGTTGTTGGTTGCTTCTTTAATAATGTTTTGAACAACAGGGTCTTTACTTTGTGCTGATATCGTTGAGATCGATATTAAAAACAGCACAAAAATTTGAAGAACATTTTTCATTTTTGTAAATTTAGTTAGTTGAATGTTAATTTAGTAGCTGTAAATATAGTAAGTAGCTTCTTAAATATTTGTTAAAATTACCCCAAAGAAAACATGGTATTTTTGCAAATTTCACAAAAAAAGCGCCTCAAATTGAGGCGCTTTTAAATTTTATGAAAGTGCTTTTTACGCGTGTTTTCCTTTTTCCCAACCTGTTTTTCCCAGGTATTGTTCTCCAGATTCAACGGCACCCTCTTCAATAGAGGTTCCCATAGAATCGTTCCAACGATTTAAATATCCAAAGAGTGAAATAACCCCTAACATTTCCACAATTTCTCCTTCGTCCCAATATTTATATAATTCTGTTTTTATTGCTTCATCAACTGCATTGGGAACAATGGTTGCGGCCAACGAAAAATCTAATGCTGCACGTTCTGCGTCAGAAAACGCGGCATGGGTTTTATATTCCCAAATATTATCTAGCTGTTCTTGCTCTGCTCCATATCGTTCTGCAGCTCTAATTGCATGTGCCTGGCAATACCTACAACCTGTTGCGTTACTAGAAACCCAAGCAATCATTCTTTTTAACGCAGAGGTTACACGACCTTCATTTGCCATTACTGCTTTATTTAAATTGATAAACGCTTTAGAAATGGCGGGTCTGCGTTGCATTGTTAATACTGAATTTGGGCAAAAACCCAAAGTTTCATTAAAGAATTCTGCTAATTCTTTAGTGTCTTTATCATGTTCTGCAGAAAGCGGTGTTACTAATGGCATATCTTTTAAAATTTTTATTCCCTCAAATATATCTATTTTTATAATTTTATCTTTTATATCTAACTTAAATTCTATGAAACTTACTTTACACGCGTATACACTTGTTTTAAAACACAGGTTTACGATCTCTAGAGGGTCAAGAAAATCGCAAGAAGCTTTAGTTGTAGCATTGTCTGATGGAGAACATTGTGGTTTTGGAGAAACCACCACCAATCTCTATTACCAAATAACAATGGATAGTTTAAAAGAAATTATTACACGTAATGAAGCTGCTATTTGTGCACTTTCTACAGAAACTCCAGCGTTGTTTTGGCGTAAATTATATCCACTTTTTAAAGAGAACTTATTTGCCTTGTGTGCTTTAGATATTGCCTACTCTGATTTGTATGCCAAAAGGAAAAATAAAAAACTAGTTGATTATTGGGGTTTAGACACTACTAAAAACCCAATGACCAATTATACGATTGGCATTGATACCGTTGACAATATGGTAGCCAAAATGAACGAACTGCCCTGGCCAATTTATAAGATTAAACTAGGCACTAAGAATGATATTGAAATTGTAACTGAATTAAGAAAACATACGGATGCTATTTTTAGGATTGATGCCAATTGTGGTTGGACTGCAGATGAAGCGATTGAGAATTCTTATAAATTAAAGGAACTAGGTGTAGAATTTTTAGAGCAACCTTTGCCTTCTGAAGATATAGAAGGTGCTAAAAAGGTGTTTCAAAACTCTGCCCTTCCCATTATTGCAGATGAAAGCTGTATTATAGAAAGTGATGTTGAGAAATGTGTTGGTTTGTTTCATGGGGTAAACGTAAAGTTATCTAAATGCGGTGGTGTAACTCCTGGAAAAAGAATGTTAGAAAAGGCAAGATCTTTGGGTTTAAAAACCATGGTGGGTTGTATGACAGAATCTACGGTTGCTATTTCTGCTATTGCTCATTTATTACCTCTTTTAGATTATGTAGATATGGATGGTGGCTTGTTATTAAAAGAAGATATCGCTACAGGTATTTGCATTAAAAATGGGGTCATTTATTATGCTGCTATTAATGGAACTGGTGTTGCTTTGATATAGGGATACAATTAAAAAAGGAGGAATCTTATATAGAAGTTTGTGCACTGCCAATCACCCAGAAGAGCAACGTAATGAGTTTGTTTAAAATTTAATTGCGTTTCGCAATCAATAGCTGGCTAAAATGGGTAAATTTGTATTCAGGTTTATCCGAGTTTTATTGGCCTAGACTTTATTTAACACGAACTATACTAAAAAGACATATATAATGGCTACAAATACTGTAACTACCAATTGGAAAAAAAACATGCAATTAGAATCGGATAATCCGAGTGGGCATTCATTAACCATGTATGATGCTTCTGCAGATAATGGGGATACAAAAGGATTTGGACCAAAAGCTTTGATGTTATCTTCTCTTGCTGGATGTTCTGGTTTAGACATCGATTCTTTATTAAAGAAAATGAGAGCTGAAGTAGCAGATTTTACTATTGTTGTTACTGGAGAATTGACAGAAGAACATCCAAAATTTTATCATAAAGTAAAAGTAGATTACCATTTTTATGGGACTGGTTTAAAAGAGGATAAAATTACCAAAGCTGTAAATTTATCTGTAGATACCTATTGTGGTGTGATGGAAATGTTTAGACAGTTTGCGACTATTACCACTGAAATTCATTTGCATGAAAAATAACTAACAAGGCCCCTGAAATAAATTCAGTTTAAATTGCTATGCGTTGGACGTTAAAAAACATTCTGGAAAAAGAAAAAATTACAGCACTTGCTAGCGCGTTGTCTGTAGAAAAAACGATTGCTCAAATTTTAGTGAACCGTGGTATTTCTACCTTTGATGCGGCTAAGAAATACTTTAGACCTTCATTGGAAGATCTACATGATCCTTTTTTAATGAAGGATATGGACGTTGCCGTCTCGCGCATTGAAAAGGCCATTGTAAACAACGAAAATATTTTGATTTTTGGAGATTATGATGTGGATGGCACCACGGCAGTGTCTTTAGTTTCGTCGTATTTAAAAACGTATTACCCCAATGTAGCCACCTATATTCCGGATCGATATGAAGAAGGGTATGGGGTTTCATACAAGGGCATCGATTTTGCTTCGGACAATGATTTCTCTTTAATTATTGTGTTAGATTGTGGAATTAAAGCGATTGATAAGGTTGCCTATGCTACGGAGAAAAACATCGACTTTATTATTTGTGACCACCATAAACCGGGAGCTGAGATTCCGAAAGCTATTGCTATTTTAAATCCGAAGAGAACAGATTGTTTTTATCCTTATGACGAGCTGTGTGGCTGTGGGGTTGGTTTTAAATTGATTCAGGCATTGGCAACCAATAGAGGTCAAACAATTGATGATTTACTCCCGTATTTAGATTTGGTGGCAACGGCCATTGGGGCAGATATTGTACCGATGACTGGTGAAAATAGGGCATTGGCTTATTTTGGTTTACAGGTAATTAATACCAACCCCAGAAATGGGTTTAAAGCCATTATTAAACAACTTCAAAAATCGGTTTTAACCATTACCGATGTGGTGTTTACCATTGCACCAAGAATTAACGCTGCAGGGCGTATGAAGCACGGAAATTATGCGGTTGAATTGTTAACTGAAATGGATTTTGATACTGCTATAGAATTTGCATCTGCGATCGAAAAAAACAATGCTGACCGAAAAGAGCTCGATAAAAAAATAACTCTCGACGCTTTACAACAAATAACAATAAATGATGAGGAAGAACGGTTTACAACGGTTGTGTATGCTGAAACTTGGCATAAAGGTGTTATTGGCATTGTGGCTTCTAGACTGATAGAAACGTATTATAGACCTACCTTGGTTTTTACCAAAAGTGGCGATAAGCTAGCTGCTTCTGCGCGTTCTGTGAAGGGTTTTGATGTATACAATGCTTTAGAAAAATGTTCGGATTTTATTGAACAATTTGGTGGACATAAATATGCTGCTGGGTTGACCTTAGCTCCCGAAAACTATGCAGGTTTTAAACAACGCTTTGAGGAGGTTGTAAAAGAAACCATCACTCCGGCGCAAATGATACCAGAAATTGCTTTTGATGCAGAAATTGAACTTGAAGACATCACACCTAAGTTTTATAGAATTCTAGCACAAATGGCCCCTTTTGGCCCCCAGAATATGAGGCCTACTTTTAAGACTTCTGCTGTTAGAGATAATGGGTATGGAAAACAGGTGGGTGTAGACAAAACACATTTAAAGTTAGGATTGATTTATGGAGCTGATAAAAAAACGTACGGTGCGATAGGGTTTGGATTGGGTGCGAAACTACAAAAAACTCAAAACGATTTTGACATTGTGTATTCTTTAGATGAAAACACATGGAATGGGCATACCAGCATACAATTATTGTTAAAAGACATCCAATAAATTTTTCTTAACTTTGGGTAATTGCGAAAGAAATGGAAAAATTACCAACAGTTGTTCTTGAACAAAAAGTTCATAGAAGAACAAGCCAGCTACTTATTAAATTTACGTACAACGAGACTTTAAAAGACTTGGTAAAAATGATACCAAATGTTAAGTGGAGCTTGACCTTAAAAAGTTGGTATGTAGTTAACAGCAGCCACAACTTAAAAGAAATTTTTAGGGTGCTAAAAGGACACGCACTTATTAACACAAACAATATTTCTTTTAAAAAAGAAAATGCTAGACAAGCGATCCCTAAAGAATATGAACTTTTATTAATTAGAAGAAGGTATAGCCCAAATACTATTAAAGTATATGTGTCTTTTTTAAAAAGTTTTATTTCTTTTTTAAAAAAGAAAAAAATTGAGGACGCTACTGAATCTGATATTCGAGCGTATCAAGATTATTTAGTTACTCAAAAAAAGGTTGCAATTAGTACTCAAAACCAAGCCATTAATGCTATTAAATTTTACTTTGAAAAAGTATTAGGCAACGAAAAAAAGACCTACTACATAGAGCGACCTAGAAAACCAAAAAAGCTTCCTAAAGTTTTATCAGAATTGCAGGTTTTTAAAATATTAAGATGTACCGTTAATTACAAACACAAATTTATTATCTCATTATTATATTCCTCGGGCTTAAGAATAAGTGAACTTCTTGCGCTCAGAAAAAAGGATTTATTACCTGAAAAAAACCTTATATTTGTTAGAGCTGCAAAAGGGAAAAAGGATAGAACTACTGTTTTAGCAGAAAATATAAAAAAATTGCATTTACTATATCTAAAAAAATACAAACCTAATTATTGGTTATTTGAAGGACCAAATAGAAGTCAATACAGCACCACAAGTGTTGGAAATATTATTAAAAAATCTGCAATGAAAGCTGGTATTGAACAAGCTGTTACTGCACACATGTTTAGACATTCTTTTGCCACTCATTTACTAGAACAAGGTGTTGGTTTACGCTATATTCAAAACATTTTAGGGCATAGCAGTAGCAAAACCACAGAGATTTACACGCAAGTTAGCAGTGCTTCTCTTGCAAAAATAAAAAGTCCTTTGGACTCCATTATAGAACATAACAAGCTGAATAGCAGCGACTAAATAAACATAAGGATATATTTTTATATACCCCATATACAGATACACAAACGTTACCCAACATTATAGAAATTGAGAAAATCAAGTCTTATATATTGGAATTTATTTGGTATGGAAAGAATGTTTCTGATTTCGAACAATGGTTGTATAAACAAAATTCTATTGAATTTGAAAAACTTATTGGAGAATCAAACCATCTTGAATTATTAAGCTATGATTATAAAAAGAAAACAACGGAACATATTAAACAATTTTTCAAAACCATTTTAAACGACAATATTATAAAGGAATTTGAAAAAGAATTCGAAAGAAGAAAATCGAAAGCAATATTTGGAAAGTGTATTAAAAAGAAGGCTCTTGACTACTATGAAAAAACAAATAGAAATTGGAATGTAGATATTGGAAAAGAATACGAATTCTTAATTATAAATTCTGGAATCAAAAAAGGAAATCACTCTGCTCTAGTCCAATATGTAGATAGAACTAATTCTTTGCAACCTTCAGGTTTTATCCCAATGGAATTATTTGATATAGATTTAGATAACATTTCTGAATTCTATCACAAGGTTTCTAATGTAAAAAAAGAGTCAACAATAGAAATTAAAGCTTTTTCTAAAAAACAATACGAACCAAATCAATATTCCTTTTGGGAGGATTATTATAATGATGATGAAAAAGCTATGAATACATATTTTGAAACATTAGAAAAAATGGAAATAAAAAACGTGTGGTAACAACGTGTATAATTAATTGCTTAATAAGTTTTTCCTTCGGAAAAACCTCGTGGACTTCAAAGGCTTGTAATTATTAATTATTTAATCGCTAAATTCACGCAAGCAAATCATGCACAAACACGTTGGCAACAATTAAAAAAAACGACAAACAATCGAATGAAAATTAGAATTACGAAATCTGAATTTGATTTAATCTGTGAAATAATTGATAATAAAAATCCATTATTTGATTCTAAACAAATTAATAAATCAGAACTAATTCTTTCATTTGAAAATATTGAAAAAGCAATTGAGTTTGATGAATTAATTAAAGACAAATTAATTTATCAAGGTTTCGACATAAATTACAAGCCGAATAATTTTGGACTAATGTGTGAAAATGTAATTGACAAAATGTACGCGATTTCAGAATGAAATACAGTATTCCAAATAAAGAGAATTAACCAAATTCGAAATTGAATTTCTAACTTATCTGTTTGAAAAAGAAAAATCGGAATGGACTAATCTCATCGAAAATCTAAAAGTAATTGCGAGATGTGGTTGCGGAAAATGTCTGACTATAATATTTGGAAAAACATTTGACTCGGAAATTCAGAAAGGGAATTTAATAATAGATTACGCTGGAAAAGGTAAAAACGGAGAATTAATTGGAATATCAGTATTCGGAACTGACCAAATGCCAACTGAATTGGAATTTTACTCAATAGATGGAGAATCTGAAATTACAGAAATGCCAAAAATAGAAACATTAGAAAAAGCGGAATATAATAACTGTTGCCAACACCGTGCATAATTCATTGCTTAATAAGTTTTTCCTTCGGAAAAACCTCGTGGACTTCAAAGGCTTGTAATTATTAATTATTTAATCGCTAAATTCACGCAAGCAAATCATGCACAAACACGTTACAAAACATTTAATGAAAAGACTACTTCTTTTAGTGATTTTAAGTTTAACAATTAATTCTTGTGCTCAAGAAAAGGTAATTGACTTGGTTGAAAACACGTTGAATAAATTGAAAATTAAAAAAGAAAACTGTTTTACCAAGTTCATAATAAATCAAAAAATATCGGAATCTGAATCCATCATATTAATTCCTGAAATTAACGAAAAAGGAAACGGATTTATGATTATAAATGGACATATACTAATTGTAAACAGCAAAAACGGAGAGATACAATCTAGTTTTTCAGAAAAGGAATCTTGGTTTAGCGATGCTGTTAGATTAGATAATATTGAAATTCTTTATAAACCATATAAAATATCTAAAGACTCTGAAACAATCGGAGTATTAATCGATTATTATGGAAATAGCAGAGCAAACCCATATTCATCAAAAGAGCTTTCGTTATTCTTTCGAAAAGGGGAAAAATTAACTAGAGTTTTAAAAGATTATCCTATTTATAATTCCAATGGTGAAACTGACGGAATGGGTAACGGAGAAATTATTGAACACAAAAAAACTATTGAACCTGTTATTAACTCGAAAACAAAGTTTTTCAATTTAAAAGTAATTGACTCAATCATAAAAACCGAATCTAAAAATGGAATTCAAAAAACAATTAAAGATTCAATCAAAATTGAACAATTAAAGTTCATAAGCGGAAAATATAAAAACGTTTTGTAACAACGTGTATAATTAATTGCTTGCTATTCGGTAATTTAAAATTTTAGTTTTAAATTCACCTCTGAAAAAGGCTATGAACCTTTCGGTACACAATTTTAAAACACTCGGGATATTTTGGCTCAGCACCGCTGCGGTCCGATTTCGCCAAAATGGTGGTTTTAAAATTGCACCGCAACCAATCATACACAAAACCGTTGGCAACAATATTGAAATGAAAAAGATAATCTTACAAACAATCCTTTTAATAATCACTTTAGTAATAATTTCTTTATTACTTATTTATATAGTCACCTCTCCAGCAATTTGGAAAGTATTTGATTTGACAAACACATCTAGTATTGGTGACACTATTGGAGGAATTACATCTCCTCTTTTAGGGATAATAAGTGTAGTATTCCTTTACTTAACTCTGAATAAACAAATAGATAGTGCAAACGACCAAAAATTAAAAAATGAAAGTGACATAATATTTATGCTGTTTAACCAACTAGATAATGAATACAATCAAATTTATCTGTACACTACAACTAAGGATGTGAGAATACGGAAATTTGGACATGAAGCACTAATTGATTATTCAAACACTGTGTTTAAACATTATACCGGAAATAAAAAATTTAGTCAATATTATATGGGAGACACTATAATTCTAGTTATTAGATCGTTTAAACTAATAAGGAAAAGAATTGAATTATCTCCTTTAAATAATGATATGAAAGAAATGTTTCTAAACAAGTTAAATACATACTACCTCTGTAAGCTTAAAGATCCATTGTTTAAACTAAATGATTTATTTAAAAGAGAAGAATCGTTGAATGATGAATATACCCGAGAAATTTCGGAGTTTTATGATTCAATGGGCGAAAAAAAATACAGTAGCCAACACCGTGCATAATTAATTGCTTAATAAGTTTTTCCTTCGGAAAAACCTCGTGGACTTCAAAGGCTTGTGATTATTAACTATTTATTCGCTAAATTCACGCAAGCAAATCATGCACAAACACGTTGGCAACAAGCATGACCCGTCCTGAAATAAGGCTACATAATTTTAAACATTATGTATAGAAATGACAAAGTAATTAGACGTTACAGTGAACCTTTTAAATTAAAAATATTAGCCGAACTTACTATCGGTAAACACACA
>Ga0209292_1005812_pt1 | contig 12407 bp, 16 predicted proteins | sample GOMGulsemesocosm_2_FD_184634 | JGI IMG/M metagenome (GOLD analysis project Ga0209292, IMG submission 184634) | Methane-oxidizing microbial communities from mesocosms in the Gulf of Mexico - GOM9C Gulf of Mexico (SPAdes) (version 2) | ecosystem: Environmental > Aquatic > Marine > Cold seeps...
GCTGCGCTTGTCTTGCCAAAGCCCAAAAAACATAATTGCGGAAATGACGCTAAAGATAACCCACTGTGGCGTTTCCCAAAGCGTGCCTAGCAGCGTCCAGCCATAAAAGACAAACAGCACCGCAAAGCCAACCTGCATCGCAGCTACCATGACAAAAAGCGCTGTATCACGGCGCAGGCTTAGCCAACCCAGGGCCACGGCCATCAGAATCAGCATCCAGGTCACCGCATGCCACAACACCGACCCAATGGCGCGCACCACATCCGGTAGCGCACTGGCTCGGATCGGGTCGTGGATCTCAGGCCCTCCGCCAAAAATGTGAAGTCCCACAGTCAACCCCATCAGGACAGCGGCGGCGGCATAACTACGATTGATCTGCATCTCTCTTCTCCGATTCCATACGTCACCGTATGGATTGCAGATCCCCTTGCCAGAGTCCATACGTATCCGTATAGTTTACACATGTCCAAACCAAGACTCTCCCCAGATGACTGGATCTTTGCCGGCTTCAACGCGCTGGCCGAACACGGCCCTTCTGCGCTAAAGGCCGAGGTGCTGGCCCGCAGGATAGGCAGTTCCAAAGGGTCGTTTTACTGGCATTTCCCAGACGTTCCGGGCTTTCACCGCGCGATGATGGAACTGTGGGAGCAACGTGCGGTCACTGATATCATTGACGCCCTGACCCCTGTGCCCTCCCCGCGCGACCGATTGCGTGCGCTGGCACAGATTGCACAGGAAACCCCTGCGGAACTGGATCCAAACCAGCCATCAGAAAGCGCCATCCGGGCCTGGGCCCGTGCAGAACCTTTGGTGCGGCAAACAGTGGACCGGGTGGATGCCCGACGGCTCGCCTACCTGGACAACCTGCTGACCGTGGCCAAAGTCTCCCCCACCCCTTATTCACAGATGATCTATGCCACACTGATCGGGCTGGATGATCTACCCAACAGTCAAAACCTATCGCCCAACCCGCTGAGCCATCTGATAGAACTGATTTTGGCACAAAACCCGGCTTGAACGCCCAGCGACCATGCTTAGATTGGCGCCATGCCTTTACCAAATTCCCTGATCCCTCTTGGCTTCATCTGCCTTAGCCTTGCCGCCTGCAGAGGTGATGAAACCATTGCCGCCTACGGCGCTGCTAACATCAAATGGCAGCTGGCAGAGATTGACGGCCAGCCCTTTGTTGCAGCGGCCACTCTGCACTTTCCGGAACCGGGCCGCATCACCGGTGTCGCCCCGTGCAACAGCTACAGTGCCGACTTAGACGCCCCCTATCCCTGGTTCGCAGCCCAGCACCTGACTGTGACCCGCATGGCCTGCGATGATCTGACAGTAGAAAACCAATTCCTGCAGGCTCTACAGGACATGACCCTATCCGAAGTCTCGGGCAATACACTGATCCTAAGCAATGTCGCAGGCCGTGAGATGGTGTTCACCGCCGCCGAGTAAAGGCATCTACAAAACGCCCGCGCGCCTCGGGCAGTGGACGCCGACCCAATGACGGCGCCAGACGTGCCTCAAGAAAGAAACCAGTGGTGCGAAGCCCCTGCTCTATCTCAGCGTCCCCAGCATCACCTTCACCGCGCAGAACCGGCGGCAGCGGCAACAACCGACTTGCCCAGTCCCCTGCCCCTTCGGCAGATACCGCCCGACCGGACTTGGGAGAGACATAGATCAGCCCCTCTGTTGCCCCCGTCACCGCGCAGTCCGTTAGATCCAGTCCAAATCCCATTTCCTCCAGCAGCGCCAACTCCCAGTGAAGATAGGCCAACGGCCACAACTCTTCCTGTTCCAGCAAATCCAACAGTTGCTCAGACTTGCTGTACAGGTTTGCATGCGGCTCGCGCTCGGGCAGGCAAAACGACAACAGTGCAGTCACCGAATTCAATCCTGCCAGCGCCATGCGCCCCGAAAACGCCGCCGCCGCGCGGCTGCGCAGTGGTTCCGCTTGATAATGCCCCAAATGGTCCTCTAGGCGGGCGCGCCAGATCAGATCCAGCTGAGCGCCGGGCTGTAACACTGGCGCTTGCTTGCGGCTGGCACCTCCGCGCACCACGCCTGCGTGACGGCCATGCTCTTCAGTGAAGACATCAATAATAGCCGAGCTTTCACCATGGCGACGCAGGCTTAGCAAGATGCCGTGATCACGCCACTCCAATGGCCGCTCTCCCTCAGATTTCCAACATGCAACAGACCCCAACCCCAGGCAAATCACAAGCCGCCCCTTGATTGCTCCGGCCCATTGCCTATCTTTAATTAACACATCAGTTAATTAAAGGAATTTCAATCATGCGCGGTATCACCATCACTTATAAATACAGCGGCGATGAGGCCGTTTGGCAAAGCGCCATGACGGATTTTATCGCCGCCATTGACGGCGATCCGGTGATTGCTGGCAAATTCACCTATCAAGTGGCCGTGGCAGATGACAAAGAAACCCGGTTTCACTGGGGCCGTTGGGACAGTGCCGAGACGCTGGCGCATCTGCAAGCACAGGAGTTTTTCAAAACCTTTGCCGGGCAAGTGCGTGAGTTTGCAGGTGGCGCCCCTTCGGCCACGGGCCACGATATCGCGCTAAAATCCAGCGGCTGGTAGTTACTCCAGCCCCGGTTCACCCAGCAGATGGCGACCCATGCGGTCCTCGACCTCGATCACCCACAGATCGGGGTCAAATTCCCCTTGCTTGCGCACCGATGCGTCCACGTCACGCTCGTCGCCTTTGGCCAGTTCAACCCACTTACGGTCGCCGCTCATCAGATCATACGAGCGCTGAAACGCAATCGCCTGCCCATCCAGAGTGTTCAGCTTGACCAGCACTGCGCCGGCGGTGTCATCGCCATGTGACACCACAAAGGCGGGGATTTCCTGAAATCTGAGTCGCGCAAGATAGGCCTGCACCCAGAATTCGGCTGTCAGACGGGTCATGACCTATTTCGCCTTTTGCTGAGGCACGCCCGACCTATTGGCCGAGCAGGCCGTGGCAACCTTAATTCCCGTCCTTGAAGTCCAGCCCCATCTGCGAATAACGCTCGGACTCGTCCTGCCAGTTGGGCCGTACTTTGACCTGCAGGAACAAATGCACCTTACGATCCAGGAACTCGGTCAATTCAGTCCGGGATGCCTGACCAATAGCCTTAATGGTCTCGCCGCTCTTGCCCAGCACGATGCCTTTGTGGCCGTCACGTACCACATAGATTACTTGGTCAATCTTGACCGAGCCATCCTTACGATCTTCCCAGCCTTCGGTTTCGACCGTCATCTGGTAAGGCAGTTCCTGATGCAACCGCAGCGTCAGCTTTTCGCGCGTCATCTCGGCCGCGATCATCCGCAATGGAAGATCGGCAATCTGATCTTCGGGATACAACCATGGGCCTTCGGGTACTTTGCCGCCCAGCCAGCTGCGCAGATCCTCAACCCCATGGCCCTTTTCAGCCGAGATCATAAAGGTCTCGGAAAAGGTATAGCGGTCATTCAGCTTCTGCGCCAAACCCAGCAACACCTCGGTCGGGACCTTATCAATCTTGTTGATAGCCAGCGTGACTGTACGACCCTCGCCAATCTCGGCCAGTCCTTCCAGGATTTTTTCAACGCCTTCGGTGATGCCCCGGTGTGCCTCAACCATCAGCACGATAACGTCCGCATCGGCAGCGCCCCCCCAGGCGGCAGCAACCATGGCGCGGTCCAACCGACGGCGCGGCGCAAACAGACCAGGGGTGTCGACAAACACAATCTGGTTCTGACCATCCATCGCCACGCCACGGATACGCGCACGGGTGGTCTGCACCTTGTGGGTCACGATCGACACCTTGGCACCCACCATGCGGTTCAGCAGCGTCGACTTGCCCGCGTTCGGTTCACCAATCAGGGCCACGAATCCCGCACGAGTACTCATTGTTTTTGCTCCAGTTTGCTTAGCAGCGCAGTGGCTGCGGCCTGTTCGGCCTGACGTTTTGATCCAGCGGTGGCCTGCGCCTCGGCGCCGTCATCCAGCCGCACGGAAATTGTAAACACCGGTTGATGGTCCGGCCCAGTACGAGACACCAACTCATAGGCTGGCGGCTTCTGACGCTTGGCCTGCACCAGTTCCTGCAACGAGGTCTTGGCATCGCGCGCGTCTGCCTCGACCGAGGTAATACGATTGGCCCAAAGCCGCAGAATCATCGCCTGCGCCGCCTCGAACCCGGCGTCCTTATAGACCGCGGCAATCACCGCTTCCATTGCGTCGCCCAGAAGCGCCAGTTTGCGCCGCCCACCCGACATCATTTCTGAGCGGCCAAGTTTCAGCACTTCGCCCAGATTGATCTCACGGGCAACATCAGCACAGGTCTCTTTGCGCACCATAGCATTGAAGCGCGGCGCCAACTGGCCCTCAGAGGCAGTTTTGTCGTCTTCCAACAGCGCTGTTGCCAATACCAGCCCCAGTACCCGGTCTCCCAGAAACTCAAGCCGCTGGTTGTCACTGCGCGTCGAAGACGAGATCGAGGCATGGGTCAGCGCCCGCACCAGCAATTCGGGCTCAGCGAACTGATGTCCGATCCGCTCCTGAAAGCCTTTCATTTCTTTAGACAGCTTCACTTGATACCCTTGAAGAAACGATCACTGCGCCAGGTCCAGAAGAACAACATCGACCGCCCCGCAGATGAGAACATAATACGATCTGCCCGGCCGATCAGGTTTTCATAGGGTACAAAGCCAACGCCGCCTGCCGATTGCGGCACACGACTGTCGGTCGAGTTGTCCCGGTTGTCGCCCATGAAGAAATAATGCCCTTCTGGCACCAGATACACCCCGGTATGATCTGTAGGTTGGTTGCCGATGTTCAGAATCGCATGCTCAACCCCATTCGGCAGCGTCTCGATCTGGCGCGACTTGGTACAAACGCCGCCTTCACCCACGGCTGCATTATTTTCACATCGCGGATAGCGACCCTGCGGCCCCTGACGCTCCATTTCCTCTTCAAAGTCTTCGATGTCTTTCAACGCAACCGGCTGATCATTGATAAACAGAACACTGTCTTTGACCTGAACCTTGTCGCCGGGCAGACCAATAAGACGCTTGATGAAGTCAGTGTTGTTCACAGGATGACGAAACACCGCCACATCGCCGCGCTCGGGCGTACCACCAAACAGCCGTGTATTGTCACCGTCCAGGAAACCACAAATGTCTTCGGCATCGATATCAACGCCAAGACGCGCCAGTTTCACGCTGGGACACGAGGCATAGGAATAGCCATAAGCCATCTTGTTGACGAACAGGAAATCGCCGATCAGCAGCGTTTCCTTCATCGATCCTGACGGGATCCAGAACGGTTGAAAAAACAGGGTGCGGAAAACACCGGCGATCAACAGCGCATAAACAATGGTTTTGATCGTCTCGATGATCGAATTTCCAGCTTGGACTTTGGTCGCCATCAGGCTCTCCGGTTCAACAATAGGTCCGAGGCTACATGCGGCGCGGCTGGGGGTAAGTCAAGCTTAGCCCCCCGCTCCATCATCAAGATCAGCAATCACCCGCGCCTCGATCACCACAAAGGCCTGTGCCCAGGGGTGATCGTCGGTCAGGGTCACATGAATCACCGCCTCGTGCCCAGCGGGTGTCATCTCTTTCAACCGTTCCGCAGCCCAGCCGGTCACATGCATGACAGGCTGTCCCGTTCGCAAATTACTGACGGCCATATCCTTCCAGGCAATCCCCATGCGTAAGCCCGTACCCAGCGCTTTCGAGCAGGCCTCCTTGGCTGCCCAACGTTTGGCATAGGTTCCTGCGACATCCAAACGGCGCTCGGCTTTGCGTTGTTCGACGCTGGTGAACACGCGGTTCTTAAATCGGTCGCCAAATCGATCCAAGGTCCGCTGGATCCGCTCGATGTTGGCCAGGTCAGTACCGATGCCAAGGATCATGTTTGCTTTCCGCATCTACCCGGAATTTTTGAAAATTCCGTCCCGTTTTCTTCAAAGAAAACGGCTAACCTCATCAGCTTCGTGCCTCATCCATCAACCGACGCATCTCATGCACCGCCGGTGTCAGCCCCCGAAACACAGCCTCACCAATCAGAAAGTGACCGATGTTCAATTCCTGCACTTCAGGAAAAGCAGCAATAGGTTTGACGCAGTCATAGGTCAGCCCGTGACCCGCGTGCACTTCCAGCCCCAAAGAATGGGCATAGGTGGACATCTCGCGCAGGCTTTCCAGTTCAGTATCGCGCAGGTCGAAATCGCCCTCAGCATGGGCATCACAATATGCGCCTACGTGCAGCTCGACTATGTCAGCCCCAATCCGGTGTGCAGCCTCGATCTGCTTCTGGTCCGCGGCGACAAAAATCGAGATACGGCAGCCAGCATCCCGCAATGGCGCGATGAAATGCGCCAGTTTGTTTTCTTCGCGGGCCACTTCCAGCCCACCTTCGGTGGTGCGTTCCTCGCGTTTTTCGGGAACGATGCAAACCGCATGAGGACGGTGACGCAAGGCAATGGCCTGCATTTCGTCCGTCGCTGCCATCTCAAAGTTCAACGGCACCGTCAGCGCCTGCATCAGCCCTTCGATATCGGCGTCCATGATATGACGACGATCTTCCCGCAGGTGCGCAGTTATCCCGTCAACGCCGGCCTGTTCTGCCATAATTGCAGCCCGCACCGGGTCCGGATAGGCCCCACCACGCGCGTTGCGCACGGTCGCCACGTGATCGATATTGAGACCCAGTCGCAGAGAGTTATCAGCCATTTTTGCCAGTCCTAAAAAGCCAAGTTTCCCTGACACTAGACCGCCAGACAAAAAGAGCAAACTGCAAAAATCTAGCGTGCCTTTCGCGGCGCCACTTTGGCTGCGACTGATTTGATTGCGATACCACTTTCGATATGCGCCCGCGCCTTGATCGCCTTGAATTTGGCCTTGATCTTAGAGCGGCGGCGCTGCTGGTAGACCCGGATCAAGGGCACGCTCAGGAAATAGCAAACCGTCGCGGCGATGATCCCGGGGATCACCCCACCGATCATATAGGGCAAGAACACTTCGTCGTAAAACAGCCGCAACCCATGCCAGTCCGCGTCTCGATCCGAGACCAAAGCCACCAGGTTATTCCAGACATCCTTGCTGACACCAAAGAACTTGCCAATCAGCGAATGATCCACCTCAGTGTCAAAATCGGTGCCCAGCAACCAGTGGCCAGTTTGCAGCGACGCCACCCCAATTGGCACATATGTCAGCGGATTACCAAAAAAGGTACCGCTGAGGGCAGCCAGGATATTGCCGTTAAACAGCCGCGCCAGCAGCACCGCCACAACAAAGTGCAACCCGTAAAACGGAGTAAAAGAGGTAAACACACCCGCTGCGATCCCCCGTGCAATGCGTTCAGGCGAATCGGGCAGCCGACGTACCCGGTGTTTCACGTAATGAAATGCACGCGTCCAGCCGCCCCGCGGCCACAGGAAATCCGCAATCGCACGAAGCGGCGAACGTCGGTCACGGCGCCTGAATACCAACGAATGCGTCCTTCCAAGTTTTGGCCCGATCAAGGCCCAATTTCCGGTCCCACTTAGCGCGGGGACTGTTAGTTCACGCTATGCTTTGCAGGATGGTCACGCAGCCGCTCAACTGCGGCAACGTCACTCTCTGCTTCCAACATCAAAATCAGTGAATGCAGCTGCTCAACATCTCTTAGCTCGACGTTTATCACCAGACGGTAAAAGTCTGGTTTCCGGTCGACAAATTCTAGGTCCGAGATATTGGCCTTTTTCTCGCCAATCAATGTGCAAATTCGTCCCAGTACGCCAGCATCGTTACCAATGGTCAGCCCCAGCGTGGTGCCATAGACCGCCGGGTGGGTGCCGCTGTGCCACTGCACATCAACCCAGCGCTCGGGCTGGTCTTCATAATTGCCCAAACTGTCACAGTCCGCAGCATGCACCACCACACCGCGCCCACGATAGGTGATGCCGATGATGCGCTCACCCGGCAGCGGCTGACAGCAGGGCGCGCGCTCAAAACTCTGCCCTGGCTCCAGACCAATCACCGCCCGACGTGGTGAGATTTCATCGCTATTGTCCGGTGCCAGATCAGGATAGACCGCCTGCACGACATCATGCCCGGTGATTTCGGCAGCACCCAGACGCGCCAGCAGTTCATAGGCGTTGCCCAGCCGCAGCGCACGGGCAGCAGTTTCCAATGTCTTATCGGTGGCCTTCCGGTCAACATGTTCAAATGCTGATCGCGCCAGCTCGCGGCCCAGTTTTACAAACCGTTCACGATCCGCATCCCGCAAGGCACGACGGATGGCGGTACGGGCCTTGCCGGTGGTGGCAATCTCCAGCCAGCTGACCTGCGGCGTCTGGCCTTCGGCGGTGATGATGTCGACCGACTGACCATTACGCAGACGCGTCCACAACGGCACCCGAATGGTATCGACTTTGGCGCCGACACAGGCATGTCCAATCCGCGTATGGATGGCATAGGCATAATCGATCGGCGTCGCACCTTTGGGCAGTTTGATCACGTCACCCTTGGGCGTGAAGCAAAACACCTGATCCGAGTACATCTCCAGCTTCACCGCCTCGAGGAACTCGTCGTGATCCTCTTCGGCGTCGAACTGTTCGGTCAACGAAGCAATCCACTTGACCGGGTCCACCGCAAACGGGTTTTCGGTGCGCACCCCATCGCGATACGACCAATGCGCCGCTACGCCCGTTTCAGCGACATCATGCATCTGCCGAGTACGGATCTGCACCTCAACCCGTTTGCCATCGCGCCCCGACACCGTGGTGTGGATCGAACGATACCCGTTTGATTTCGGCTGGCTGATGTAATCCTTGAACCGCCCCGGCACCGCCCGCCAGCGCTGGTGGATCGCGCCCAGAGTGCGATAACTGTCTTCCTCGGTCGCGGTGATGATGCGAAAACCATAAATGTCGGACAGGCGCGAAAACCCCTGATCCTTTTCCTGCATCTTGCGCCAGATCGAATAGGGCTTCTTGGCGCGGCCAAACACTTCGGCCTCGATCCCCGCCTTCTCCAGCTCGCTGCGCATATCGCCGGTAATACGATGGATCACATCGCCGGTTTCACGCTGCAGAGTGATAAAGCGGCGAATGATCGACTGACGTCCTTCGGGGTTCAGCACCCGAAAGGCCAGATCTTCCAGCTCTTCGCGCATCCACTGCATCCCCATGCGGCCAGCCAGAGGCGCATAGATATCCATGGTTTCGCGGGCTTTCTGAGCCTGCTTTTCCGGGCGCATCGCCTTGATGGTACGCATATTGTGCAGTCGGTCGGCCAGTTTGACCAGGATAACCCGCAGATCCTTGGACATCGCCATGAACAGCTTGCGAAAATTCTCGGCCTGTTTGGTCTCACGACTGGATAGCTGCAGGTTGGTCAGCTTGGTCACACCATCAACCAATTCGGCGACTTCGCTACCGAATCGCGTCGAGACCTCTTCGTAATTGGCTTTGGTGTCTTCGATAGTGTCGTGCAGCAATGCAGTGATGATGGTGGCATCATCCAGACGCTGCTCGGTCAGGATCGCGGCAACAGCAACCGGGTGGGTGAAATAGGGTTCACCCGAATGGCGGAACTGGCCGTCATGCATTTCCTCGCCATAGGCATACGCCTCGGCCAGTCGTTTATCATTGGTCTTGGGATTGTAGTTGCGGACCAGCGCAATCAGATCTTCAGGTGATATCATTTCCGGTCCGCAGCCTTAATTCTTGTGCCGCTCAGCCCTGCCCTTGGGCTTCCATCAGCGCACGAAGCAGTTTTTCTTCTGACATATCGTCATCGGCGGGCTTGTCAGCTTCGCCACCCATCAACAGAGCCATCGAATCTTCTTCGGGCTCGTCGACCTCGATCTGGGTCTGGTTGCTTTCGATCAGACGCTCCCGTAGGCCGTCGGCACTCTGTGTTTCGTCGGCGATTTCACGCAGCGACACCACAGGGTTTTTATCATTGTCACGCTCGACAGTGAGCGGCGCACCAGCCGCGATCTCGCGGGCGCGATGGGCAGCCAGCAAAACCAGCTCAAAGCGGTTGGGAACTTTGTCTACGCAGTCTTCAACCGTTACGCGGGCCATCAGCGACTCTCCAAATGAGTAAGGATCCAGAAAGCAGGTGTGTAAGCCCGAATCTTTGCCTTGACAAGCGCTGAATGCTGCCATTCGGCAACATCACAGCGGCTGCACCTCTGCAACCGCTGCTTTCGGCAGCGCCGCCAGCATGTCCGCAGCAGAAAGCCCCGATACCGGGTGAATCCAATCCGGGGCAATGTCACAAAGCGGCACCAGCACAAAGCCGCGATCCTGAAGCCGGGGATGTGGCAAAATCAATTGATCCGGGGCTTGGCGCAACTGTTCGGCCATCGCCAATTCCAGCCACTGTCGGTAGGTGCCATCGTCTGGTAAAATGTGATCTCCAACGGCAATAAGATCCAGATCCAAGGTCCGCATGCCCCATCTTTGGTCGCGCACGCGCGCAAAATCTGCTTCGATTTCATGCAAAATCGCCAGCAGATCATCTGGCTTCAGATCACTGCCGACCTGGATCACCGCGTTCACATAATCAGGCCCCGCACCAGCAGGAAAACAAGGCGTATGAAAGAATCGCGACAGTAATTGTACATACAATCCACGCCGTGAAATCTCTGCAATAGCAGCGATTAAGGTATTTTTTGGCGCGCCTTTTGCGGAAGGCAGGTTGCCGCCCAGCGCAATTAGCGCATTTGACCGGATTTCGGTCATTTTTGACCCCAATTCATATAGTCGTTACACTTGCAGCACATGCCAAATAACTTACATTAGTTCCACCTGTTTCGCATATTTTAGCATTCACTCACGGAACACACAGCGAGACAGGGTTATACCGGAAGGACATTGTTATGTTTTACAAAGACGAGCGGCTAGCGCTGTTCATCGATGGCTCGAATCTTTATGCCGCAGCCAAGGCATTAGGATTTGACATCGACTACAAGTTATTGCGTCAAGAATTTATGCGCCGCGGCAAAATGCTGCGTGCGTTCTATTACACGGCGCTGCTTGAAAATGACGAGTACTCGCCAATCCGACCACTGGTAGACTGGTTGCACTATAATGGTTTCACCATGGTGACCAAACCTGCCAAAGAATACACTGATAGCATGGGCCGCCGTAAGGTTAAGGGCAACATGGATATCGAGCTTGCGGTGGATGCCATGGAACTGGCACCACGCGTGGACCACATTGTGCTGTTTTCCGGGGATGGGGATTTCCGGCCGCTGGTTGCCAGCTTGCAGCGTCAAGGTGTCCGCGTATCCGTTGTCTCGACCATTCGCAGCCAGCCTCCGATGATTTCAGACGAGTTGCGCCGTCAGGCCGACAACTTCATCGAGCTGGAAGAGCTGAAAGACGTCATTGGACGTCCACCACGCGAAGTTCCAGCCGAGCCACGCAACGTGGCCTTTGCAGGCAACTAATTCAGGTCAATCGACCTGAGCGAGCATCAGACGGGCGCCGGATGAAAATCCGGCGCCCGTTTTTTGTCCGCCAACACCGCGGCGCCAGTGTCTCTTTAATATTTCTGAAATGTCACTCTTCTGCTTGCCCGTTAATCTGATTGTGACGCGCGATGTCTCGGGCGACCAGGTGCTTTTGATATAGGCCAGAACCGACAGCATGTCTTGTTGGCTTAACACACTTTCATACCCCTGCATCCGACTGCGATAGCCATTCCCCACCAGGGCTGCAGTGCCCTTTCGAGTGGTCGCCAGCAGTTGCGCATCACTGTGGTGCCATGTGTGGCCATTTGCGTCATGCGGCGGTGCGGGTAGATACCCATCGCTGTCACGTTCGCGCCAATTTTCCTGGCCCTGCAACTGATCCCCATGGCAGCTGGCGCAATTGTCCTGATAGACCACTTCTCCACGCGCCACAGCCGCATCATCCTGATACGGAAGCAATCCTGCGGCGTTAACACTTGCACTCTGGCTCCACAGAATCGCGACCACAGCAGCAACACTCAACGTGGCTCCACCCAATAGAAACTTCATTGCAGATCCTTCACTCTTAGTATCTCCCTTCTCTGCCTCCTTCCCCCACTGGAACCTCCAATCACATCGCCGTGACATTTGCCCCTATGGACCTAGGGCGGCGAAAGCCTTACTTCTGCCCAGCAAGGAGACACCGATGACCAAGCCAGCCCTCACATTATACTTAGCCGCCCCGCGCGGCTTTTGCGCTGGTGTCGACCGCGCCATCAAGATCGTCGAAATGGCGCTCGAAAAATGGGGCGCGCCTGTTTATGTGCGCCACGAAATCGTACACAACAAATTTGTCGTCGATGGGCTGCGCGACAAAGGGGCAGTGTTTGTCGAGGAACTGGAAGACTGCCCAGATGATCGCCCGGTGATCTTTTCAGCCCATGGCGTACCCAAGTCCGTCCCCGCC
>Ga0209292_1005815_pt1 | contig 12404 bp, 8 predicted proteins | sample GOMGulsemesocosm_2_FD_184634 | JGI IMG/M metagenome (GOLD analysis project Ga0209292, IMG submission 184634) | Methane-oxidizing microbial communities from mesocosms in the Gulf of Mexico - GOM9C Gulf of Mexico (SPAdes) (version 2) | ecosystem: Environmental > Aquatic > Marine > Cold seeps...
ATTTAAACTATTTAAACTATTTAAACTATTTAAGTTATTCGTAGGATAGCCGTTAAAAAGAAAATCTGTAAATGGATTATTGCAGTTAAACTTATATCTATACCTTTTATGTATTCTCGTTCGACTAAGGTAAGTTGACTATAATACCTGGCACTTGCTTTTGTGTAATTGTGACAGATAACCCCTCCTGGAGAAACGCGTGTTGAAGTATAAAATACGTTGCGTTAAATTTTTAAGCATATTATCACTGGTGATCAGTAGTACTGTTTTTGCCATTGATACTGATGGTGACGGCTATGATGATGACGTTGATCTTTTTCCTACGAATCCATTGGAATGGATTGATACCGATCTTGATGGTACAGGAAATAACAGCGATCCTGATATTGACGGTGATGGTCTTCTTAATGGTGTAGATGGTGGCTTCGACAATAACGATGATGGTGATCTTGCCCTTAATATTTATGACCCTTTGCCAAGAGATCCCAGTGAGTGGTTAGATACCGACAATGACGGTGAAGGCAATAATGCTGACACTGATGATGATGGTGATGGTACTCCTGATTTACTTGATGCATTTCCACTTAATAGACTTGAAAGCTTAGATAGCGACTTTGATGGTATTGGCAATAATCAAGACCCTGATGATGATACCCATGCAAATACTGGCGTTGGCGATGGTGTAATCGATGTTTATGATAAATTTCCACTTGACCCATTAGAATGGTTAGATACTGATCTTGATGGTATTGGAAATAATGCCGATTTAGATGATGATGGTGATACAGTATTAGATGGTGATGATGCTTTTCCATTAGACTTTAATACCAATGCCGATTTAGATGGCGATGGCATTGGCGATTCGCAAGATTCTGATATTGATGGCGATGGCATAGTTACCGGGCTTGATATTTTCCCCTATGATAATACGGAGTGGTATGACACTGATGGTGATGGAACCGGTAATAATGCGGATACCGATGATGATGGTGATGGTGTATTAGATACTGTTGACGATATGCCTCTTGACTCTGCTGAAATATTAGATACAGATAATGATGGCATAGGCAATATTGCCGATGACGATGATGATGGTGATGGTGTTCAAGATAATATCGATGTTTTTCCATTAGATAGTCTTGAACATCTTGATTTAGACATTGATGGTATCGGTGATAATAGTGATCCTGACATTGATGGTGACTCAGAGCCTAATGGTACTGATGCCTTTCCATTTCTTGCAAGTGAGCAAAAGGATACGGATAGTGATGGTTTAGGGGATAAAAGTGATAATGACATTGATGGAGATGGGGTAACTAACGGACCTTTCACCACAGGTAACTATAATGATCCTTTAGACACAGTATTTAATGGTAATGATGCTTTTCCATTCACCGCGACAGAGTACGTGGATACGGATGGTGATGGTATTGGCAATAATACTGATCTAGATGATGATGGTGATGTTTCCATTGGAGGACAGCCTGATGTTACTGATATTTTTCCGTTAGATGCAACTGAATGGCAAGATACCGATGGTGATGGCATCGGAGATAATAGTGATCCTGATATCGATGGAGATGGCATTGCAAATGCCAGTGATAATTTCCCAACGGACATGTTAGCAACAACAGATACTGATGGTGACGGCATTTCAAACATTATCGATCTAAATGATGATGGAGATGCTGAACCAGATGCTACCGATGCTTTTCCATTAGATCCTAATGAATGGTTAGATTTTGATGGGGATGGGCTTGGCAATAATAGCGATAGTGATGATGATAATGATGGTATTTCTGATAGTAGTGATGCCTTTCGTTTAAATTCTAATGAATGGCTTGATACCGATGGAGATTCAATCGGTAACAATGCCGATTTAGATGATGATAATGATGGCGTTTTAGATACCAGTGATATTTATCCACTCAATGCCAATGAGCACTCAGACTATGATGGTGATGGCATTGGTGATAATAGCGACAGTGATGATGATAATGATGGTTTTAGTGATGCTATTGACGCTTTTGATAACAATGCATTTGAGTGGTTTGATACTGACAATGATGGCACAGGTAATAATGCGGATACCGATGATGATGGAGACAATCAGTTAGATAAAGTTGATTTATACCCACTTGATGCAACCGAATGGGCTGATGCTGATAATGACGGTTTAGGTGATAATGCCGACAGCGACGATGATAACGATGGCATCATAGATATACTTGATGATTTTCCTAATAATCCCGTTGAAAGTACTGATACTGATGGTGATGGCTTAGGCAATGTCTTTGATAGTGATGATGACGGTGATGGTTTTTTAGATTTTGAAGATCAGCTACCTTTAAATGGCTCTGAGCATCTAGATAGTGATAATGATTTAATCGGTAACAATGCAGATTTAGACGATGATAATGATGGTATGAGCGATGCCTTTGAGGTATTACATCAGTTTGACCCACTTAACGGTGAAGATGCACTCTTAGATACTGATTTTGATGGAATTACTAATGGAGCTGAAGCGTTAGCGGGCACTCATCCGTTACGAGACGATTATGCACCCATCATTACTCCGCCACAGGCTGTGCATATCAATGCAGACCATACCTTCACTCAATTAGGTTTAGATAGGTTAATTGATTTAACGCATATTACCGTTCGAGATGGTCTTGATGGCGAAAATTGTTGTGGTTTAACAGCACTTGGTTTTGAAACAGGCGCTAAAAATGTTAGTTCAGGAATAATCCCTATTCTTTGGCGTGCAACAGATAATGCTGGAAATACTGCTACGGTTGCACAAAACTTAAATATTCACCCTTTAATCAACCTTTCTTCTGATCAAGTTGTTGCTGAAGGTGGCACTGCTCGGGTTGAAGTTGTGTTATCTGGTGAAGCACCTTTTTATCCCGTGACATTTCCACTCATCATTACCGGTGATGTAGATGATGCGGATTACACTGTTGTTGATAAACAGATAATCATAGAGCAGGGCACTACAGGTTTTATCGATATAAATATCAATAGTGACTTTCAACTTGAAGGTGACGAACAGCTGATTGTTAGCTTTGCACAAGGGGTAAATTCTGGCATTCATTCTAAACAAATTATTACCGTTTCAGAAGAAAATATTGCGCCAAGTATCAAATTAGAAATTTGGCAGAAAGGTATAAAGGTATCTCGCGTTGCGATGAATGATGGCGATGTAACCATCCTTTTAGCTATTAAAGACTCTAATACTCAGGACACTCATCAAGTTAATTGGCAAATACCTGATTATTTGAATGCCGTGCTTTCAACAGATGAATTACAATTGGTTTTTGCTGCTGGTAGTGTGAATTTACCTGAAGAGAATAAAGGCTTAATTAACCTTAGTGTCACTGTGACTGATAGCGGTAATACTACCAATAGTGGTAGTGAAGAGTTATCGCAAACTAAGCAGGTTTTTCTACCTCTTTTGGTAACTCAACAAACATTACGTAATCTAGATAGCGATAGAGATGGCATTAGTGATATTGATGAGGGTTTTACTGATAGTGATTTCGATGGTTTACCCGCTTATATGGATAATTCCACGGTACCCTATTTACAGCCATTACATATTAATGCCGCTGTCGTTAAGTTAGCAGAAACTGAGCCAGGATTACAGCTAAGGTTAGGCAAGTTTGCCTTACTACAAAGCTCTGACGGCGTGCTACTTTCTCAACAAGAAATATTAGCTACGGGATTGATAGAGCAGGATAGCTTAATAAATGACCTAGGTTATTATGATTTTGAAATACACGATATTATGCCGTTTGGTCGATCAGTAGCAATTGTACTTCCTTTATCAGGAGCTATCGTTAAATACTCAGTGTATCGTAAAATTAACGCGGAACAGCAATGGGCTGATTTTGTTGAAGACAGTAATAACGTTATTGCTACTAGCGCCAGCGTTAATGGGGTTTGCCCTCCACCTCATAGCGATCTGTATCAAGCAGGCCTTAATGTTGGTGATGTTTGTTTAAAGCTATTCATTGAAGATGGCGGTGAAAACGATGCTGACGGTATTGCTAACGGTGTGGTGGATGACCCTGGTGGTATTGCTGTCGAGAGTAATAATACTATTTCGCTTGATGTTATTCCTGAACAGTCTAGTAGCGGCAGTTCATCTGTTTTCGCTCTGCTATCACTACTGTTCTTGGTCTATCGACGTAAATTCTTAATTAAATAATCAAAGCAAATAAAATTAAGTTAAGTTAAGTTAAGTTTTAGCCGAAATTAAGCGAGCAAAGGCTCTTACCTTGAGAGCCTTTAAATTCTCGCTAAGTACTCAATTAATTAATCTACTTGGTATCTTGCGGCTTATGTTCGCGGTTAATCACATCTGCGAATTAAGCATAATGGTGTTTTAATTACGGTAGATTATCGATAAATCATATTTTTGGTTGAATCCTTGCCATATTCTTGCTCAAATGGCGCCCCATAGTCATAAATAATTAACATTGGTTACTTAACGCGCTTTGTATTCATCAATTCATCATTAGAATGAGGGATTGAAAGACATTGCAACAGATAACCTAGACATAATAAGCAATAGCCACCTAAATGAAATATTCCCGCGTATTTATTAATAGCTTAGCGTATGAACTGGCCCCAGAAGTGGTCACCAGTGCAGAGCTTGAATCTCGTTTAACACCGTTATATCAAAAGTTTCGTATTCCAATGGGGCAAGTTACTGCTTTAACCGGAATTGAGGAGCGCCGTTGGTGGCCCAAAGATCATATTCTTTCAGATGGCGCTATTGTTGCTGCTCAAAGAGCAATGCATGAAACGGGTATCGATGTGGCAGACATTGGTGCGGTTGTTTATACCGGCGTTTGTCGTGATCAGCATGAGCCAGCTACTGCGTGTCGCATAGCAGCTAAGCTTGGCGTATTAAAAGATACCGCAATTTACGATATTAGTAATGCCTGTTTAGGCGTGCTATCGGGTATTTTAGACATTGCTAACCGCATTGAGCTTGGACAAATTAAAGCAGGGTTGGTGGTTTCATGTGAATCTGCACGTCATATTGTTGATGTCACTATCGATGACATGTTAGCTGATCCAACAATGCAAAATTATGCGCGCTCTTTAGCGACTTTAACGGGGGGCTCAGGTGCCGTTGCCGTATTATTAACGGATGGTAGTCTAAATCTAGATACAGACCGTAATCATCAATTATTAGGGGCAAGTCACTTATCGGCACCCGAGCATAATAATTTATGCCAATGGGGCTTAAAAGAAGTCGGCCCACAATTGTTTCGTGAATTTATGCGTACCGATGCGGTAAGTTTACTAAAAGAAGGCGTCTCGTTAGCGAAAGACACTTGGGAACATTTCTTAGAGCAACGCGAATGGCTTGAAGATAATGTTGATAAAGTTATTTGTCATCAAGTAGGTGCTGCTAATCAAAAGAAAGTATTGACCGCGTTAAATATTCCCGCAGAAAAAGAATTTCCAACGTTTAAACTACTTGGCAATATGGGCACTGTTTCTTTGCCAGTAACAGCTGCAATGGCTCATGATCAAGGCTTTTTACAAAAAGGCGATAATGTTAGTTTCTTAGGGATAGGTAGTGGTTTAAATTGTATGATGTTGGGGCTTAAGTGGTAACTATGTCAGATAATTTTTCAGAGAAAACCTTAGCAAAACATTTCCCGTTCAAGCGCAATTTTATTAATCGTAATGGCCAACAATACCACTTTGTTAATGAAGGTAAGGGCTCTCCTGTAGTCATGGTGCACGGTAACCCAAGCTGGTCTTTTTATTACCGTAACCTTGTGAGCCAATTAAGTAAAAACCATCAATGTATCGTACCTGATCATATTGGCTGTGGTTTATCTGATAAACCTGGTGATGAGAGTTATGACTACACCCTAGCTAATCGTATAGATGACTTAGAAGCGTTATTAGAGCATTTAGGGATAAAAGAGAATATTACCCTCGTTGTACACGATTGGGGCGGAATGATTGGAATGGGCTATGCTGCGCGCTACCCAGAACGCGTTAAACGTTTGGTTATTTTAAACACTGGCGCTTTTCATTTACCTAAAGCCAAAAAATTACCACCTGCTTTATGGTTAGGCCGTAATACTTTTGTAGGAACACTGTTAGTACGAGGTTTTAATGCCTTTTCAAGTGTTGCGTCATATATTGGCGTAAAGCGAAAGCCAATGTCAAAAGAGATACGCCAAGCTTACGTTGCTCCTTTTAATTCGTGGAAAAACCGAATTTCAACGTTGCGTTTTATTCAAGACATACCGTTGAAAACCGGTGATAGAAACTATGCGTTAGTGTCTGACATTAGTGACAGTTTAGCTCAGTTTAATAAACTGCCTATGCTAATTTGCTGGGGTCTAAAAGATTTCGTTTTTGATAAACACTTTCTAGCTGAATGGCAAAAGCGTTTTCCTGATGCTCAAGTACATGCGTTTGATGATTGTGGACACTACATATTAGAAGATGCTAGTGATGAAGTTACTCTGTTAATAAATGACTTTTTAAAAACAAGTGAACAAGAGATAACTCAATAGGCATAACTCTATAGGTATAGTTTATTAGGCATAGTTTATACTCATGATACTTCAGAGTGTCTGTTTCAGGACGCCTGAGTAATTCATGATCAAGGCGCTTATTTTTATTAATGGTTGTTCCCTTAAAAAAAGGAGCAACGACAAGCATGATTTACTCAGGCATCCCCGAAGGGCGAGTTTTAAAGGCTTATATGCAGCGTTTTTGATTTGACAAGAGAATAACCATTCTCTTCAAGCAATGTATTGCCTCTGAGCCTTTAAATTTCGCTGAAACGAGCATGTCGAGGTAACATGAGTATAAAGGGATACACAAATGACAGAGGCAATAGACAAGTCAATGAAAGAGTCTAACCAAGCTAACTTATGTCGCCATCTTGCCCATGCTGCAATAGCAACGCCCAAAGCGTTAGCTGTTGCAGTACAAAAAAGCCAACGAGGTAAACTTCATTATCAAGAAATTGATTTTGTTACCTTACACCAACGTAGTGATGAGATTGCCTATGCGTTAAATGCGTATGGCCTTAAGTCAGGTATGAAAGCGGTGTTGATGGTAACGCCCAGTATTGATTTTTTCGCCTTAACCTTCGCTTTATTTAAAGCGGGTATCATCCCTATTTTAGTTGACCCAGGCATGGGTATTAAAAATCTTAAACAATGTTTTATCGAGTCTGCACCGGATGCTTTTATTGGTATCCCTAAAGCGCATATAGCTAGAGTCTTATTTGGTTGGGGCAAAGGCAGTGTTAAAAAACTCTTAACGGTTACTGAAGAGGGCGCTGGTGTCGGTGCCAATATGTTCGCGTCACTTATTGGCGGTATGAGCCTAACGTCATTATTAACGCGTTATGCTTTACCAACATCAGATCCATCGTTTGATATGGTGAAACTACATGATGATGCGATGTCAGCAATCTTGTTTACCAGCGGTAGTACAGGCACGCCAAAAGGCGTGGTTTACAGCCATAAAATGTTTGAAGCACAAATTACCGCGCTAAAAGAAGATTACGCCATTAAACCTGGAGAACGTGATCTAGCAACATTCCCATTGTTTTCATTGTTCGGGCCTGCATTAGGCATGGCCTCTATTGTGCCAGATATGGATGCGAGTAAACCGATCAAAGCAAATCCTGCTTTTATCTTTGCGGCTATTGAAAAATATCAATGTACTAACTTATTTGCTAACCCTGCATTGATTGAAGTGCTAGGGCAGGCAGGAACCGCAAAGAGTAATACAATCAAGCTTAACAGCTTAAAGCGAGTAATCTCCGCAGGCGCACCAGCTACGTTATCCTCAATTGAACGCTTTACCCAATTACTTAGTGATGATGCACCGGTATTAACCTCTTATGGCGCAACAGAATCATTGCCTCTTACTAAAATTTCCAGCGTAGATTTACTAAAAACTAGCTATATTACTGATAACGGCGGCGGTATTTGTGTCGGTGTTCCTGTTAATGGCGTTGAAGTGAGTATTATCGATATTAGTGAAGAGATCATTGAAAGTTGGCATGACAACTTAGCCTTACCAATAAATACCATTGGTGAAATAGTGGTTAAAGGCGATATGGTTAGTCAGCAATATTATCATCGAGATTTAGCAACATCACAGGCTAAAATTATTGATGGTCAGCAAGTCCGTCATCGAATGGGCGACTTAGGTTATCTTGATGACTCCGGATTATTGTGGATGTGCGGACGAAAAGCTCATCGAGTGGTAACCGAGAAAAAGGTTCTGTTTTCAATTCCTTGTGAGCGAATATTCAATACCAATAATGTAGTGAAACGGTCGGCTTTAGTCGGTGTCACGATTAGCCACAAATGTGTGCCTGTACTATGTGTTGAGTTAACGGATGAAGCTAAAAAGGATAATAACTTTGATGAATCAGTGCTTTTTTCTGCATTAAAAGTTTCCGCATTGGCACATAAACAAACATCGACTATCTCGCACTTTTTAATCCATGATGACTTTCCTGTTGACATCCGTCATAACGCTAAGATATTTCGAGAAAAACTAGCTGTATGGGCCCAACAAGAGCTTGATTAGTTTAGTGAATAAGCTATCACTATTATTTAACTGTCTTTTAATTAGAAAGTAGCCATGATTGAACAAATTAAAAAAAACACCAACTCTACTGATTCAAGAGAAGTAAAGAATAATAGCGATAGTAGTATTGAGACGACAGTCGCTTTTAATAAAGCGGTTCAACAACCACTTAGCGAGCTTGCAACGCAAACTAAACATGTATTTGTTACTGGTGCTGGCGGTTTCTTAGGTAAAGCAATTTGTAGATTACTGCGTTTAGCTGATATTAAGGTCACAGGTTTTGCTCGAGGTAGTTATCCCGAGCTCAGCCAAATAGGCGTTAATATGATACAAGGTGATATCACGGACTTTGTTGGTCTAAAAAAAGCAATGCAATCATGTGATCTAGTTTTTCATGTTGCGGCTAAAGCAGGTGTTTGGGGTAGTAAAGAAGATTACTTTAAGCCCAATGTTCAAGGTGCTGAAAATATTATCCTAGCCTGTCAAGAGCTTGCCATCAATCGCTTAGTGTATACCAGCACGCCCAGTGTTACTTTTGCTGGTATTGACGAAGCTGGCATTGATGAATCACAGCCCTATGCAGACAATTTTTTAAACTTTTATGGCGAGTCTAAAGCACGAGCAGAGCAGTTGGTCTTAGCTGCATCATCTGATGCTCAGCGCAGTAATAGTGTAAAGCATGCGTCGTTAAAAACGATAGCATTACGTCCGCATTTGATATGGGGGCCAAATGACCCACATCTTGTGCCGCGAGTACTAGAGCGTGCACGAGCAGGCAAGCTAAAGCTTGTAGGGAAAGAAGATAAACTTGTTGATACCATTTTTGTCGATAATGCTGCATATGCGCATATTTTAGCGGCAATAGAATTATCCAAACCCCATGGGAAATGTATTGGTAAAGCGTATTTTATCAGTAACGACCAACCCATCACTATGGCCGCTATGCTCAATAAAATCCTTAATTGTGTTGATTTACCTCCAGTCACTAAAAGAGTACCAAGCGCTGTTGCTTATGCTGCAGGTGCTACATTAGAGTGGCTATATAAAATATTGAATAAAAAACAAGAGCCCATAATGACCCGGTTTGTTGCCAAACAATTATCTACGAGTCATTATTTTGATATTAGCGCCGCTAAAAATGATTTCGGTTATGTGCCGCTTATATCGATAGAAGAAGGTATGGAATTACTAAAAGAATCACTAATAAATGGCTAATGCTTAGGTGATCAGATAACCATTTTCGGCAATGAAACGTAGGAGTTTAACTAAGTAAAATGAGCGAAATTTACCATCATCCCGTGCAAATATATTATGAAGATACAGACCATTCTGGGGTTGTCTATCATCCTAATTTTCTTAAGTATTTTGAACGAGCACGTGAACACGTGATCGACTCTGATAAATTGGCAACCTTGTGGCAAGAAAAAGGTCTAGGTTTTGCTGTTTATAAAGCAAACCTAACCTTTCAAGACGGTGTTGAATTTGCTGAAATCTGCGATGTGCGCACCAGTTACCAATTTGAGGGTAAATATAAAACCTTATGGCGACAAGAGTTATGGCGCCCAAATGCGACAAAAGCAGCTGTCATAGCTGATATCGAAATGGTTTGCTTGGATAAACAAAAGCGTCTACAACCGATCCCAGAAGAAATCCTTACACCACTATCCAAAGGATAAAAATTCCGGTGCAGAAGAAGCTGTATGTAAAATTTAAATATGGCTTACAAACCACCGGCTAAATCTAAAAAATTACCGGTGGAGAAGGATGACTTATCACTTGCCAACCAGTAAATAGCTTGTGCTACTTCTTCAGGTTGTCCTCCTCTTTGCATTGGAATAACATGCTTTAGCCTTTCTATACGCTCAGGCTCACCGCCATCAGCATGCATATCGGTATAGATCAAACCAGGACGTACACAGTTAACTCGAATACCTTCAGCTGCAACCTCAAGCGATAACCCTTTAGTTAAGGTATCTACTGCGCCTTTTGATGCAGCATAATCAATGTATTCATTAGGAGAGCCTGAGCGTGCAGCGCCGGAAGACACATTAACAATAACGCCACCCAAACCCTCATGTCGAGTCGACATACGCTTAACGGCTTCACGACAACATAAAAAATAGCTAGTAACATTATTGGTGAGTATAGAATTTATGCGCTCAGCAGTCATCTCTTCTAATCGTGATTGTTTTTTTAAAATCCCCGCATTATTTACCAAAACTGTCACCACGCCTAAGCTTTTATCTACGGTAGAAAACAATCGCTTAACATCATTCTCGCAAGAGACATCGGCTTGCACGGTAATGCACTTTGCACCAGTCGCCGTGATTACTTGAGCTAATTGGTTTGCTGATTTCTCATCTGATTTGTAGTTAATGCATACAGCATAACCTTTATTGGCAAAAAGCTTTGCGGTTGCTGCGCCAATGCCTCGACCTGCACCTGTGATAATTGCTACTTGTTGTTTACTCACGATTTTTCCTTTTAGAACGATTGATGTCTATGCCGACATTGCTTCAGATCTGTTGATAAACGGCCAGAATTTTATTTATCTATTTTACTTATCTATTTTGGTGAATTGGTATGAACCAGACCAAGTTAGACCCGTTATTTTACCCTGTTCATCTTTTTTAAAACTGATTTTAGAGCCACTAGTCAAATTAGTTATTACCTCGTCATTCGTTGGGATAAACAATTGTTTCTCCTCACTTTCATGAATATATAATGCTATATTATTATCAATAACACTTAGGGATATTAGGTAATCGTGGTCGGCATCATAGCGATATCCACCAGCGATATCTGTACTCATTTTCTCTGAAAATTTTACTGGGGTAAGCATAACAATATCAGCTAAATCCCAATGATAATGCGTCGAAATGGCCACTTTCAACTCTGCAATTAACGGCCCCGCATTATCGCCATTAGCCATAATAACTAGGCCATCGCCACGGTCTGCATAAGCACTAAAGTTGTTGGTAAACCCAGCATTTTTACCGCCGTGAACAAAAACTAACCCTTTTTTATGTTCCGATAATATTGGACCAAGTCCCCAGTCACCTTTATGCATGCTCAACATTTGATCAACAGTTTTTTTATTCAGTAACTGGTTATTGTCGCCACTTCTTGATTTCTGTACAACTAGGATATATTGAGCTAAATCACTTGGTGTTGTCCATAAACCAGCTGCAGCTTGTTCTGGATAGTTGTGCCAATCTCCCTTAATTTGCTCACCGTTATTATCAAAGGCAGCACTAGCTAAAGGCCATTTAGCTTTCGCAAGAGGTTGTTCAAAGCTACTGTGTGACATGTTTAACGGTACTAATATCTCTTTTTGTAAATATTCATCAAATGGGAGTTTAGTAACGTCTTCAACAAGTTGCTCCATCACGGTATAACCACCGCCTGAATATCGCCAACTACTACCAGGTAGTTGATCGACAAAAACCTTAGCGGTATTACCTTTACCAGTGAGTACTTCAACATTACTAGGTAGTTTTTTACCCTGTTGATAACCGGGGAAACCATGGCCAGTGATGCCTGCAGTGTGTGTTAACAATTGACGTAAAGTAACCGGTTGTTGTTCGGTATATTTTGACTGAGGGACTTTCCAGCTGCTTAAGTATTGGTTCACATCCGTATCTAGAAGGACTTTTTTATCTTGGACTAATTTCAGTACCGCTAATGCAGCAATAGGCTTGCTGATTGACCCTGCTTGGAATAAGGTGTTTTCATTTACGACTTGCTTGGTTTGCTTATTCGCAATGCCATAACCTTTTGCCCAGGCTATGTGTCCATCTTTA
>Ga0209292_1005816_pt1 | contig 12404 bp, 8 predicted proteins | sample GOMGulsemesocosm_2_FD_184634 | JGI IMG/M metagenome (GOLD analysis project Ga0209292, IMG submission 184634) | Methane-oxidizing microbial communities from mesocosms in the Gulf of Mexico - GOM9C Gulf of Mexico (SPAdes) (version 2) | ecosystem: Environmental > Aquatic > Marine > Cold seeps...
AATCCTTTAAATCTTGGTTTATTAAGTCTAGCTAAAAAAGTAACTTATGAGGTGTTTCAAGCGGGCATTCTAACATTAATATTTGTAATAAAAATGCTACAGAGGCAACAAGATAGAAAGATAAATGAAGGTTTTTAAGAATAAAACATTGAATAATAACTTAAGGTGGGTATATGTCGCCAAAAACAGCGAAAATACCCACTTTTTATAAAAACAAACGTTTAACTTAATGTTAAATTTGTTGTATAAAAGAAAGGTTAAGCTAGAGCACGATCTATTTTTTCAAACAAATCGGCTGCTAAAGCATCGATTTTACTCAGTCTAATCAATTGCGCCTTCATTAATGCTTGGCGTGCGGAATCAAATTTCTTAAATTCAATAAGCGGCGTGATCAATCGCGATGCAACTTGCGGGTTACTACTGTTTAACTTACATAAAATATCAGTCAAAAAAACATAACCACTACCATCGATAGCATGGAAGGCTTTGGTGTTAAGCGCAGAGAAACTACCTATTAATGAACGTGTTCTATTCGGGTTAGCTAAAGAGAAGCTAGCATGCTCTAGGGTTTCTTTAACAACAGTCAGGCAACTTTCACTCGGACTAACGCCAATTTGTGCAAACCATTTATCCATGACTAAACCGTCATGCGACCAAGACGTTTCAAATGCAGACATCATAGTTTTAAAGCAAGGTAGTTGTGCTTTATTCGCCGCACTGATAGCGCCCATGGTATCTGTCATATTATCTGATTGTTCAAATTGGCTTAACACCAATTGGTTAACATCAGTAACATCCGCTAAAGCAATATACTCAAGACATACATTTTTTAATGAACGCAATGCAATATGATCGTGTTCTATTTCATAAATACGTTTAGGCATATTTGCATAAATAGCAGTACATATTGGCGCTACGTTTACGGCAATTTGTGACTTAATAAAGCCAGTAACTGTTAACAAGGCATCAACATCAACCTCATCAAACAAACCCATTAGGCTATTTGTTGATGGGAACTGTAACATCTCCGCTTTTAAAGCTGGGTCTAGCTGTTCATTATTAACTAAGTCACGAAAAGCTTGACCAAATACTGCTGGCAATACCAGTTTCTGCTTATCACCAATGCGCGCAACATTTTCAATCACATGCTTATTAATTAATAACTGGGAAGCATCCCAACGCGCAAAATCATTACTTGCATGTACCATTAGCATTGCTAGTTGTTCATTACTATAAGCATATTTTAGCTTAACAGGCGCGGAGAATTCCCTAAATAGACTAGGTACTGGTGGCGACATTACATTATCAAATACAAAATCTTGCTGTTTTTCGATAAGGTTCAATACATGGTGAACAGGCTTACCCTCACAGGTTAAAGCAATCTTCCTGCCCTGCTCGTCAAGTAATTCAATATCAACTGGAATGTGAAGTACTTGTTTTACTTTTTGATCTGCAGTACTTGGCGTATGCTGCTGCATCGTTAAGGTATAAGTGTTGCGTTGAGCATCGTAGTGATCAGTAACCGTTACTTGTGGTGTACCTGACTGCGAATACCAATTTTTAAAGAGCGTAAGATCGATACCTGAAGCATCTTGCATGGATGCTACAAAGTCATCGCAGGTAACAGCTTGTCCATCATGGCGTTCAAAGTATAGATCCATGCCCGCACGGAAATTAGCTTCACCTAACAGCGTATGGATCATACGAATAACTTCAGCACCTTTATTATAAACAGTCGCAGTATAGAAATTATTCATTTCGATGACTGAGGCTGGACGGATTGGGTGTGCCATCGGGCCTGCATCTTCAGGGAACTGCGCAGAACGTAACACTTTAACGTTTTGGATACGATTTACCGCCCTAGACCCAAGATCAGAACTAAATTCTTGATCCCTGAATACGGTTAAGCCTTCTTTCAGGCTCAATTGGAACCAGTCACGGCAAGTAATTCTATTACCTGTCCAGTTATGGAAGTATTCGTGACCAATTACTGCTTCAATACCTAAATAATCAACGTCAGTAGCACTTGCCGCATCCGCTAATACATATTTAGAATTAAATACGTTAAGGCCTTTGTTTTCCATTGCGCCCATGTTGAAAAAATCCACAGCAACAATCATGTAAACATCAAGGTCATACTCTAAACCAAAGCGGTCTTCATCCCACTTCATTGAGTTCTTCAGCGACTCAATAGCATGATGACCACGTGATAAATTGCCTTTATCAACAAATAACTCAAGCTTAACGTCACGACCAGACGTTGTAGTATAGTTATCTCTTAATACATCAAAATCACCCGCAACTAATGCAAATAGATATGCAGGTTTCGGATAAGGGTCACGCCATTGTACCCAATGTCGACCATTATCTAATTCACCACTATCAACACAGTTACCATTAGATAATAAGTAAGGAAAAGCCGCTTTATCAGCTGTGATCTTAGTACTAAAAACAGCCAGTACATCTGGACGATCAAGATAATAGGTGATTTTACGGAAACCTTCAGACTCACATTGCGTACAGAATGCGTCAGCAGATTTATAGAGCCCTTCTAAACTGGTGTTTTCAAGTGGGTTAATCTCTGTCTCAATGATTAATACACATTCAGAAGGTAAATCAGAAATGATAAGCTGGTTATCTTTAACTAAGTAGTTATCAATGTGATGACCATCGATAGAAACGGCCAGTAAGGTTAGATCAACACCATCTAATATAAGCGGATCATTATGGCTACCACTGCGACGTACTTTATTAATAGCAACAACTTTAGTTTTACTATCATCGAGATTAAAGTCGAGATCGATATTATCAATAAAATAATTTGGTGCTGTATAGTCTTTTAAATGCTTGGCATTAGGCGTAATTGTCATTTATAGTCCTAATCTATCGACGGATAGAGACGTAAAATAAAGGAAAAAAGTGCAGCATCCCGCTGCACTTGGAGTAAAAATAGAAGTGGTTTAGCTAGACTTGCTTAAATCAATGGCTATGTTGGCTGTTTCTAACAGGAATGCATCGTCAAATTCAAAATCTTCAGGTTTGTCATCAAACGATTTTACTGCTGGTAACTCCTTCCGTTCTAAACGTTCATTCAAACGGTTTAAACGAATTGCTTCGTTCTCTTCACGTTCTTTAATACGCACAGATTCTTTTAAAGAAATTGTTTTAACATCAAGCTCTTGTTTGTACTTAATAATATCCTCTTGGATATAACTAAACTCAGGATTTACTGCTACACGCTTATTATGTTGTACTGTCAACGTACTAAGTGTTGATTGCAGAGCCAGTGACTGCTGATAACTTGCCTTACGGATTTGATCCCAAGCCAGGGCATTATCTTCAATTGATTCACCCGTGTCTTCTGGTTTTACAGCCGATGGGAATGCAATATCTGGAAGAACACCACGTAACTGCGTACTACCACCATTAATGCGGTAAAATTTAGAAATCGTATACTGCACACTACCAATAGGTTTGTCATATAGATCATATAAACGCGCTAAAGTTCTATGCTGCTGCACAGTGCCTTTACCAAACGTTTGTTCACCAACAACTAATGCACGACCGTAATCTTGTAATGCTGCGGCAAAGATCTCAGATGCTGAAGCGCTATAACGGTTAACTAATACGACAAGTGGACCATCGTAGTAAGTTTTACCATCGCGATCTTCTAATACATTAACTTTATCTCTGGCATCACGCACTTGCACTGTTGGGCCGGAATCAAAGAACAATCCTGAAAGTAAGTTTGCTTCTTTTAAAGCACCACCACCATTATCACGTAAATCGATAATTACAGAGCTAACCTTATCTTCTTTTAGCTTAGTTAATTCAGTAAGTACATTTTTAGTGAGACCATCGTAAAAGCTTGGAATTTCGATAACACCAACCTTCTCGCCATCAACATCAATGACTTTGGATTTTGCAGCTCGGTCTTCTAAGCGTACTTTGTCACGAATAATTTCCACAATTTTGTGTTTTGCACTTGCACCTTCACCGCGCACAATCTCAAGACGAACTTTGGTACCCTTAGGCCCTTTGATCTTATCAACGACATCATCTAGACGCCAGCCGACAATATCAACAATTGTTTGGTCGTCTTGGGCAACACCAACAATTTTGTCTTCAGCTTTTAGCTGTTTTGTTGCGTCAGCCGGTCCACCAGCGACTAAAGAGCGGATAACAGTGTAATCATCAATAGTTTGCAGTACAGCGCCTATCCCTTCTAAAGAAAGGTTCATTTCAGTTTTGAAACGATCAGCATTACGTGGGGATAAGTAAGAAGTGTGCGGCTCGATACTACGTGCATACGAGTTCATCAATGTTTGGAAGACATCTTCACTTTGTGTCTGTTTTAAACGTTTGATAGCAGTATCATAACGCTTATGCAGTAATTTTTTTATCTCAGGCCAGTCTTTACCAGTTAATTTTAAATTAAGTGCTTCATACTTAACTTTCTGGCGCCAAAGCTCATCAAGTTGCTCAGTCGTTTTAGCCCACTCCGACTCAGAAGTGTCGAAATAATATTCGTCATCTGTATCGAATTTGATTTCAGTTTCAAGTAACGTTAGTGCATAAGCAAATCGTTCATAGCGGCGTTGTAAACCAACAGTATAAATATCATAAGCAGGTGCAAGACGACCCTGGCGGAAATCTTTCTTGAATGAAAGCGCATACTTATTAAAGCTATCTATATCACTCTGTAAAAAGATTGTACGATAAGCATCAAGCTGTTTTAAATAACGATCGAAAACTTCAACCGCAAAAGTATCATCAAAACCAACCGATTTATAGTGAGAACGCGTGAAAAGATTAACGAGGCGTTTACTTGCTTCAGAATGCTGAGCTTCTTGCTTTAATGTGGGGAGTTCTTGAATAGATATAGCGGGTTCAAATGCATGAGCATATGTAGCTAATAGTACCGAAGCACTGATAAAAGTTCGTGTTAAAACTTTTTTCATTAAAAATCCTTTTGAGAATAAGTAACGCTAAATTAATAATAGTCAAGTATTAGCTAATTTTCATATATTTAGCTAACACTCGACTACTAAAAATTTAGAACACGCTTATTGCTTTATACAAAAAGGTGCTCTTTTTTTACTTTTAGAGAAAGTCCAGATAGTAATTCAACTTGAACACCATCTTTAGATACTTCAACGATAGTTGCTTGTACAGGTGCTTTACCAACTACAACTTTGACAGATTGACCTGATTTAAGTTCCGTCTCATTTACAGGACGTTCTACTTTAATCGTAGGTTTTTGATCTGCTTTAGGAGCAGATTTTTTAACTACTTTTTTAGGCGCTTTTTTAACAGCAGGCTTTTTCTTTTCAGCGTTAGCCTTCTGTTCTGCATTTTTCTTATTACGTTCAGCGAAGAATTTAGTTTTGCTTTCTTCAAGTGTTTTTTGTGCATGCTCAATGTGCTCAGCATCTAAAACACCTGCGTCGTTACCATCTAAGTCAACTCGTACAGCATCTTTTTTAGCGCCGTGAAGGTAACGCCAGCTTGCAGTATACTGACGAAGAGCCGTACGTAATAATGTTTTACTAACTTTATCGTCTTCTTTTAGACGCTCAGCCAGATCTTGAAAAATGCCAATTTTTAGCGGTTTAGCTTCGCCCTTTGCAGTGAAACATTTTGGGAATATTTCTACCAAATAAGCGATAACTTCTTTGCTATTTTTTAGCTTTTCAATGTTTTCCATGAATGACCTTAAATTACTTCTAATTGTTCTGATATAACAAAACAGTAATCTTGTTATATCGCATGTATAAAATTTATCGCTATTATAAAGCGATTGCAATTAAATGCTATCTTTAATCCGTTAACTTAACCCTAAAAGGTGTTAAAAAATAACTATTCCGGTGGTTTTTTACGCTTTCACAAACAATATTTAACCGTATGAAAGATTAAGCAGCTTCTTTTTCTACCGTACTTTTTGACGCCTTTTTCGCTTTTGGTGTCTTTTCTTTACTCTCTTCAGACGCTTTTAATTTTCCACCTTTCAAAATCACCTGTAAAGATGCACTGTTTTGTGCCAGATATAATGATAACTCTTCAGTAAGACGATCATCTATTTCAAGAGCTGATGAACTAATAAAGTCAGTAAGGCCATCGGCTACATCTAACATTTTGTCGTAGGTATCTGCTTCTTTTTTACTTGTAGACGTCATTTTTTCCACACCATTTCGTTCAACTACATACTTTACTATTACGGCCATGAACCAATCCCCTGAATACACTGTATATTATGACAGTGTATTTAGTATTCGTTATGAATTCAAGTCACAGCTCATAAAATATGCTTGATTCAGCCCGGAACAAAACAAATCATCGTATTGTTTATATAATCATGCGGGATAAACTCGTGATAGTGTTGATATTTGCAATAAAACAATGCTATTAATGAACTCATTATTAAACGTGCTACATTTAATGATTAGATTAAGCATGTATACAAGCATATGTAATTAGCGATTAGCGGGTATAAATGACCAATATTAATGTCTGTAATAAATGTGATCTGATTGTTGAGCATGTTGTTCTAGAAAAAAATAAGCATGCACATTGTCCGCGCTGTAATACACTACTATATACAAATACAATTTTTTCTATCAGCACAATATTAGCACTGTCATTAACAGGCCTTTTTCTCGTTATCATTGCAAATATATTTCCAATGTTTACGATCACCATGTTGGGGGTTGAAGAATCTGCCACACTTATTCAAGGTGCATGGGCTTTATTAGAGAAAAAATTCTATTTCGTCGGTTTGCTTGTTATCTTTTGTAGTTTCATTGCCCCTTTTCTATTTTTATCCTGTCTGGCGCAAGTTTGTTTATTACTGCTCACCAAACGTAATACGCCACAGCTAATATTATTACTCAAACTCGTTAATTTTTTTACCGAGTGGAGTATGTTAGAGGTTTACCTAGTTAGCTTTTTAATCGCGGTATTCAAACTATCAGATATTGCAGACATTGAATTTCAACTTGGTTTACTGAGCTTTGTCTCGCTCATGTTTATTTCAAGCCTTATTATGTATGGATTAAATCTGGAACTTTTCTGGCAAAAGATGGAAAAAAATGCAAAACGCTAAAGATAATCAAATCGCAAGATGCCAAGAGTGTAGCCTCCTTATCAGTGTCGTAAAAGATGTTAAACGACAGCGATGTCCGCGTTGTTTTACCCGGGTACACTTTAGAATACCTGGTAGTATCCAGAAAACATGGGCCTATTTAATCACCGCAGCGTTCATGATGATCCCTGCCAACTTTTTACCTATTAGCACATTAACCAGTACAGGTAAGGCCACACCCGATACCATTATGTCAGGTACTATCGCGTTGGCAAAAAGTGATAATTTAGGTATCGCGATTATTATTTTCATCGCGTCTATCTTAGTGCCCTTATTTAAGATCATTGGTTTAATGCTTATTTTATTATCTGTTCAGAATAAGATATTTATTACACCAAAACGAAAATTATTTTTATTTAATGCAATTCATTGGATTGGCAAATGGTCAATAATGGATTTGTTTGTTATATCGATTATGGTCGCGGTGATCAACCGAGGTAATTTACTCTCAGTCGATCCCGGATATGGAGCAACTTGCTTTGGTTTGGTTGTTGTATTAACAATCTTAGCCGCTGAAAGTTTTGACACACGTTTAATTTGGGATTTAAACCATAAAAATGAAAGAAAATAACGAACCACAAATGCCGGATAATTGTAATGCACCTAAACCTGTATTACACAAGCCGAATGTGATGTCACCTATCTGGTTACTGCCAATTGTCGCCGTGATATTGGGGATTTACCTCATGTATCAAAGCATAGCGCAAGCTGGCATTGAAATACGGGTTCATTTTGACAATGCAAATGGCATTGTGGAAGGTAAAACTCTGATTAAGTATCAAGGTTTGAATATCGGTAAAGTGAAGAGAATTGCATTAGATGATGACCTTAAAGGTGTTTATGTTACTGCAGAGATAGACAATAAAGCTGAACAGGTTTTACGACGTAATACGCAGTTTTGGTTAGTCGCGCCAAAGGCCTCAATAGCAGGTATTTCAGGTCTTGATGCACTGGTTACTGGTAATTACATCAATTTATCACCAGGTGATGGCGAATACAGTATTGAATTTGACGCAGTGCTTACAGCCCCTAATACGTTACCCGATGATAAAGGTTTAATCGTACGTTTAACCGCAGATAAGCTAGCGTCTGTTCGCCCTGGTTCTGAAATTTTTTATAAAAAAATCCCCGTTGGCCAAGTCCACAGTTTTAAACTTGATAAAGAAACCGATGAAATATTAATTGAAGCTGTGATTAAGCAGCAGTACAGCTACCTGGTAAAAGACACATCGCGATTTTGGAATGCCAGTGGCATCAATGCCGAATTTGGTTTTGATGGGGTAAAGGTCGAAACCGAAAGCTTAACTGCAATTATCAGCGGTGCACTTGCGTTTGACTCTCCAGTTGATGGTAAGCCTGCTGAAAACAACCGAGCATATAATTTATATCGCAATGTCAGTGATGCTGAACGAGCGGTTGAAATTGAATTTAATTTGGCTAATACCAATGACATTAAAATTGGTAATAACATCTACTTAAATGGCCAGTTGGTCGGTGAAGTAACACAAGTCATCACACAATCTGTTAACTCTGAAACCCAACAAACAACACCGATTGCAAAAGCATATGCCGATGTTGACCCTGAAATAGTTGAGTTATTACGTGACGGGACGCTATTCTGGGTCGAAAAAGCGAATCTGTCGTTATCGGGAACGAAGAATGTTGCCAACCTTGTCACCGGTAATTATATTCTATTTACACCAGGTCAAGGTGAACTGCAAACGGCCTTTGATCTTGTATCCAATGTAGATGACCTTATTCCCCATAAACAAATTTCGATTTCAGCTAATGATGCGAATGGCTTAGCTGTAGGCAATAAGATCTATTACAAGAATTACCCAGTTGGCCACATCAGCCAGGTTACGTTTAACACCAAAACTAATCTCATTGATTTAAACGTGAATATCTATCAAGATTATGTGCATCTACTACGCCGCTCTACTCGATTTATCAACATTAGCGGTGTATCAGTCGATGCAAGTATCTCAGGTCTTAATATCAAGTCGTCTCCCATCGCCGCATTAGTCAGTGGTGGTATCGAACTTGTTAATGATCCAGCCTTCAAATCAAAAAGTCGCAATCAAAAATATCAACTCTACCCTTCCCTTGCTCTTGCAAAACTAGGCCGTAATGCATTTAAGGCCAATAAGTCAATTACCCTATTAAGTAAACCTAACCATGTAATCTCAAACGGTGCGCCGGTTTATTATCGCAAGTTAGAAGTGGGGTCTGTGGCTGATTTTCATTTGGCTGCCGACAATGAGCATATTATTATCACCTTAGATATTCTTAGCCAATATGCGCACTTGATCAGTAAAAACAGCGTGTTTTGGGATGTATCGGGAATTGATATATCTGGTAGTTTGAGTAACTTGAAAGTACAAACTGAATCGTTACTGACTATAGCCGCTGGTGGCATTAACTTTGATAACATCAAACCGGTTAATGAAAATAAAGTCAGCCTTTCTAAATCAAAAGCGACACATTACAAACTGTTTCGCAATTTTGCTGCCGCAACCGATGATCGTCCGACAGTAACATTAACATTGGCGTCGGGTTCTGATATCAATGTAGGTACCGAAATTAAGCACAAAGGTATTAAGGTTGGCGAGATTAGCGATATAAAACTAAAAGTAGAGCTAGGTTTTATCGAAGCAACAGCGAAATTAGAAACTGACTATGCAAATTACTTCACACAGCAGGGTAGCCAGTACTGGCTAGAAAGAGTTGAAGTAGGCTTAGACGGTATCAAAAATGCGAATACATTGCTTTCAGGTGCGTATATCAACGTGACGAAAGGTAAAGGCAATACCGTCAAGCGATTTAAAGTCCTCAACGGCGCGCCAGATATTGCTAATGAAGATGTCGGGTTATCCGTCACCGTCATTAGCGAACGACTAATGGGGTTAACTGCCGGTACGCCAGTCTACTTCCGTCAGATAGAAGTAGGCTCAATTACCCACTCAGAATTGTCCGCGCAAAGTGATAAAGTACTCATCACATTGAACATCGAGCCCAAGTATCAACACTTAGTTCGCAATAATAGTCAATTTTGGGCTGTTTCAGGATTTAATGTTGACATCGGTCTTACTGGCGCAACACTAAAAGCAGAGTCCCTAAAAACGATTTTATCTGGTGGTATTGCGTTTGCGACACCAAACTCAGACAAAAATAGTCAGGTTGCAGCGCCGTTTTCAACATTTGATTTAGCCCAAGAAGTTAATCCAGATTGGCTTAAATGGAATACCAAGATAGAAAGACCCGCTATGTAACCCTTTCACCTCAGCTACTTCAACAATCTCAACCTTGAAGTAGCTGGGGTATATGATAAAATGCCCCCTTATTATTCAATTGAGCCTGTAAAGTGCATTCCAATATACAACTGCCAGAAGATTACCTTACGTTAATGGGTAACATTATTCCCGACCATCTCTCTATGGATGACTTTATTGCTTGCTGCAAAACACCACTGAAAACCAGTGTACGTGTCAATACCCTTAAGATTTCTGTTGAAGCATTTAAGCAACTAGCTAAAACGAAACAATGGGTATTATCCCCTATCCCATGGTGTGAAGAAGGTTTTTGGTTAGAACAAGAAAATACCGATACCAAGCTCGGTAATAGTTGGGAACATATTGCGGGCCTTTTCTATATTCAAGAAGCAAGCTCAATGCTGCCGGTTACGGCACTATTTAAAGAGCAAGTTTCAGGTGCTACTGCACAATATAATACCATCCTTGATTGCGCATCTGCTCCAGGGTCAAAAACGAGTCAAATAGCTGCATTATGTGATAATAACAATTTCATCGTTGCTAACGAATTATCATCTAGCCGTTTAAAAGTACTGAGCGCGAACATCAAACGCTGTGGCATCAAAAATATAGCGCTTAGTCATTATGATGCCAATGTATTTGGTACTTGGTTACCAGAAATGTTTGATGCTGTATTATTGGACGCGCCTTGTTCTGGTGAAGGCGCTATCCGTAAAGACGACAAAGCAATGCTTAATTGGTCCTTAGCAAGTATCAATGACATCGCTGATATTCAGAAAGAATTAATTGAAAGTGCATTCAAAGCGTTAAAACCCGGTGGCACGTTAATCTATTCGACCTGCACATTAAACGAAACCGAAAACCAAGAAGTTTGCCAGCACTTACTTGATTTGTACCCAGACAATGCAGAAGTTATTCCACTTAACGATTTATTCCCAACCGCGAATAATTGTTTAACTGCAGAAGGTTTCTTACACGTTTGGCCACAGATTTATGATAGTGAAGGTTTCTTTGTAGCCAAGTTCACTAAAAAGGAATCACAAGGCTTACGCCCAATTAAAAAGAAAAAACGCTTAATATTCCCTTTCAGTCCAGTTAGCCGTATCGAAAATGACGCAATCCGTGATTATTTCCGTGATGCATTCAGCTTTGAATTTGAAAGTGGCGTTTTCTATCATCGCGATAGTGAAATTTGGTTATTCCCGAAAGAATTTCCAGCTTTCATCGGCAAGTTCAAATTTGACCGTATCGGTATTAAGATTGCTGAAAAGTTCAAAAAAGGCTTCCGAGCTCAACATGAATGGGCGCGTACCTTTGGTCATCATTGTGATAAAAATACCGTGTCGCTGGACATTGAACAAGCAAAACAATACATCATGGGGCGCGATATTAACTTTTCTGATATTGAGGTTGAAGATCTAGATGCACTACAAGGTGAGCTTGTTGTATTACTTGAAGGGAGTGTGCTTGGTTTAGGTAAACGCGTAAACCAACGTTTAAAGAATAACTACCCTCGAGATCTGGTTCGTGATAACAATTTGTTTAACGAATAATTTCAGCAATTATTCTGTAACGTTTTTACGGTATGGCGCACATTAACTTAATGGTAATTTGATATACGTAAATAATTTACTATATTTAATATTACAGCTATACCAATTTCCCTAAGCTCATTACATGGATTTGTACTGGGCTTTTTTTTATTTATTTTAAAAAACAACTAAGCTTAAAAATACGTTTCTAATTAATCCCGCTAAAATGGCTATTCTTTGTTCCTAAGTACAGGCTAAATAAGCTAAAAAATCACATTATACTCCGCAACATAAATAACTATGGTAAAATCGCCGATAATATTGATTTATACAAACTTGAGTAAAATATATGAACTTCGACCTTACAAATATCTCTGAACTACCGACAGGCCCTGATGCAGCACATATTGCCTTGTTCGCACTTACCCTAATCCTGCTATTAATTACCCTTGTTAGAGG
>Ga0209292_1005821_pt1 | contig 12392 bp, 12 predicted proteins | sample GOMGulsemesocosm_2_FD_184634 | JGI IMG/M metagenome (GOLD analysis project Ga0209292, IMG submission 184634) | Methane-oxidizing microbial communities from mesocosms in the Gulf of Mexico - GOM9C Gulf of Mexico (SPAdes) (version 2) | ecosystem: Environmental > Aquatic > Marine > Cold seeps...
GACTAAATCAGGTTTGATGGTTGGCTTAGGTGAAACGAACGAAGAAATTCTTCAAGTAATGCAAGACTTACGCGATCACGGCGTAACCATGTTAACGGTAGGTCAGTATTTACAACCGAGTAAAGACCATCTTGCTGTTGAACGTTATGTTCACCCTGATGAATTTGCTATGTTCGAACGTGAAGCGAAGAAAATGGGCTATGTACATGCTGCCTGTGGACCTTTGGTACGTTCTAGCTACCATGCCGACAAACAAGCTGCTGGTGAAGAAGTAAAGTAGTACCCATGCTTTTTAAATAACTAAATTAGTAACGTTAATAAGAAAACAGTTTTTTTAAACTGTTTTTTTTTGTCTAATTTTCGTTATTTGTTTAACTGATTAGATAAGTCGACCTTACTTTGTGACCAATTTAGGATTTTTAGGGTAGAACTTATCTGGCATGCTACTAATGTGTTCAAAGAACCGGGTATCTTTATAAGGAAGCTTCATAAAGCCAGAGATACCTATACCATCGATAGCGGGTAAAAGTGCTAATATCCTTGCTAAACAAGATCTAAACTCGGCTTTTTTCTCATGATTTAACAGCATTAAATAACTGTGAATTTTTAAATGTGTTGGAAGTACTTCAAATATAATACATCCGGTATGATGTATTAAGTTTAACTCTGCTAAAACAGCCATTAACTTATCAGGAAGATATAAGTATTCATCGGGATCTTTACCATCTTCAAAATAAGAGTGTAACCGGGTGACATCATCAACATCCGGAACATCACTTACATCAAAGGCTATCTCTTGTGAACTATCAGCAATAAAAGGATTACTTTCGTTAGTTCTCTCAACGTGTAATGTATTACGGGCATTAAACAGACAACTTTTAAAAACACCGACACGAAATATGCCTTGCGCTAAATAGATAATGTTATTTACTGCACTGGTAAAAGAGGCCTTTCGTGATTCATCAAATAACGTTAGATTAGAATCAATGTAAACCCCCTCTTTTGCCCAACGAATGGCAATGCCGCCAACAACAGGAAAGTTACCTAGCCGGCTTAATGCGGCAATAAAAGCTTTTTCATTATCACCCATTCCCATCAAATAATTTTTATAATATTTATCCAGCTGTGCATCGTCAATCTCAGATAAACTATCACTGTCCGTTAGTTCACGAAGAAATGACTTTCGCGAGCCATACACTACCGTATCAATTTGTGCATCTTGTTGCTTAACCCAAACAGGGATTTTCGCGATAACATCAGACATTGTCGGTTGTTCAGCCAACACAACTTGTTTGAGGTAATTAAGGTTATTAAAGAAATAATCACCTGCTTGACTGCGCAATTTAGCATCATCACTTAACATGCCAGTTAGTACTTGTGCGAGTAATTTAGGCAAACCTAAGGCATTAGGTGGAATGACTTTTATGCCATAGCGACATGATTGTCCTGAGGCTAGTGCATATAAAGTAGCAGCTAAACCTTGTTCATCAAAACGCGGAGACGACAAACCACCATTGAGTTGTTCAGGGCCAATAAAATACACATCGCCTAACCGGGCATTACTGTGTTGTAAATCACTGCTCATTAGCTCCATGACATTGGTACTAGTGCTTTGATTATTGCAATCCATTTGTGCGTTGACAGAAGAGCCCCAATCGATGAGTTGTACCTTACCTGTCGCTTTGTCATAAACTAAGTTAGAAGGTTTAATATCGCCATGTACAATAGGTTTTAACTGACGATGATTATTGGCTTGACGCAAATACAATAAAATATCGGCTAATTGTAAAGCAATACTTACCACCAACTCTGGTGATAATGGCCCTACTTGTAGTGATAATTGTTCTAAATCGATTCCAGGTGCCCGGGTCATCTGTAAAATGGATTGCCGTTTTATTTTCTGATATTCAATCACTACTGGAATTTGAGGGTGGTTAAGCTGAGCTTGAATATCGGCTTCATCGGCTAATCGGTCTTGTACATGTTGAGGTAGATTAATGCGAGAAAACTTAAACACCACGGGCAGTTCTGTTTCTGTATTAGCTTTTCGCTTAATACCTGAAAAGACAAAACCATAGGCGCCCTTACCTAACAGACCAACGTCTTCAAAATCTAATTGTTTTAATTGTTGCTGACAAAGATCAACCCATGTCTTTAACTTAGTCGCGTCTTTGTGACTAAGCAGATAGATGGATTGTTCTTGAGCAATATAGAAATGCTGTAACTGATTTTCTTCAATCGTTTTTTTTGATGGTCGCTCATTCCTTTGTGTGGTAACGAGAGATGTGTTTGATTTTGAAGTCACTTGTCGCTCAAAAACAGTTAAGTATTAGCGATAGTATGACGGGCTATAGTCGACGCTACAAGCCTTATAGACACATCAAAACTAAGTTTCATGAGCTACTCAGCACATTGAAGGCAATACGGTTTTTTTACTAAAAGTGAAAGCAACTAATATCGCCACCCTAAAAAGGCTAAGGATGCATTAGAGCTGTGACTGCCACCACGGTCGGCATCGCCAAGTGCGGCATCATAATGAATAGCAGCACCACCGTTAACAGTAACCGTTTTTCCACGCACGGATCCATATAAGGTGCCACTGCCAATAATCTTAACATCAGATAAAGGCGCATATATTTGTGCATACATTTCAAAATCACCACTAAGGTTTATACCTGAGCCATTATACGATGAGTAAATACTCATTGCAGGTAACGGTTTAGGCGGAGCGTCAGCCAAGCCATGCTGTAAGGCAATAATATCTGCGCCAGCGCCAAGGTTTACCGCGCCTTTTATCATTAATGTTAAACTGCTACCTGCTTCAATGGTTATTTTAGTAGCACCTGCCATTTTAAACTCACCTTCAACAAATAAGGTAACATGACCACCTTTAATCGTGATTTCATCACTGCCTTTAAGGTTAAACTCTTTCAGTTTTATTATCGGAATAATATCCCCTAAAACATCTTCCTCTTGTGAAGTAAATAATGGACTATTGGCCCTTTTATACATTTTGTTGATCTTATTACCATTAACAGTAACACTTTCAATAGTATAACTAACACCACTTCCCGAAGAGTCAAATTCGGTTAAATCACCACTACCATCATCAATAGTATTGACGACATTTTCGATACCTAAATGGTCACAATTAGTTGCTGGGTCCGTTGGTTCATAATCAGGAGCAGTCGAATCAGAGTCTCTAACTGCAGCAACATCAGGAAAAATTCGATATCTTGCCCAAGCATAGAAATAGTTATTAGTAGTATCTTTAAATGTGCCTGAGCCACCATACAAAATATCTTCACCATCGTTAGCATTGTTTAATATATAGTTATGCCAAGTCATATAAGCATCACCATTAGCGCGTACATGACCGCCAATTTTACCGCCATTTTGATAATAGTTGCCACGAGTCAAGACATTACCGCTAACCCTTAACCTTGCATTACTTGCACCGATAATAATATTGCCATTGGCGTGTAAATTACCGTCAACATAAGAGCTTTTAGTATTAATTTCCCCCGTTGAACTGACATCACCCAATATTGGGCTATTGCCGCCTAAAATAACATTAGCGCCATCTTTATCTATGGTAGAGACACTGCCATCATTACCTGGATTATTCGCATCATAAATCGCATTGTTTGAATTATAGCTATCAACTTGCCCGCTACCAGCTAAGTCCACACCTTCACAGCCAACCACAGCATCGTCAAAAGCTGATCCGCCAGCACCGGAGACTATTTTTAAGCGCACTTTTAACAACGACTGACCTTCAAAGCGACTGCCGGTACTTGATAACACTAGCTCGCCAGTTTCTTCCGATAATTCAACCAGATAACTCGTACCACCATGGGTTAAAGTGGTACTACCCGATGGTCGACCGAGGTTATTACGCAAATCGTCAATAGTGGCGTTTTGATTGGCCGCTAAAAAAGCACTGGCCGCGGCCATAGAGTCAAATACGCCACGTTCACTGGCTAGTCGCGAATTAATTTTCTTTTGGAAATTACCACTTAACCGTTCTTGATTAACATTATCTTTCAATGTGTTTAATACCAAAATACTGGCTAGGCTGCTTAATATCAACACAGTAACCAAGGTAAAACCTTGCTGCTTTTTTCTTACTAATAATTGCGCTTTACTGACACAAAAACCGCAGCTTTTGTTTGCATTGATAGTTAAACATTTCAACATAGTCATATTCCTTTAAATTAGCCAGGCATAGCCGCTTGCAAAATAAGACTTGTTAAGGCGATATCAATGCGGACCTCACCAGCAAAATTCTGCGGTAAGGCGGTGGGTTGAACATTGATGGTGACCAGATTAGCATTAAGAACATAAGTGATATTGGTGATGCCTTGTAATAAGGGAATATCGTCACCGCCATCGATACGACAGCTTAATACTTCAGCTAACGCGTTAAAGGTATAGGTTTCTTGATAAGGCACGACTGGCGCAGGGCCGCCAAGGCAAGAAGTCACATTAGCGGGTTGCTGTACGGTAAGTTGTTGAGCTACGGTAACATCAGGTAATTGACCTGTTTGCTTTAAACTACGGGTAAATACTTGCGAACTGTACCGAATGACCTCTTGAGCATTCTCTAGCTCTTTACTGGCTTGAATGGTCGCTGAAATGGTGGAGTATGTACCGGTAATGCCAATGATGGTCATTAAACTGATCACTAAACCTATCATTAATTCTACTAAGGTAAAACCGCGATTCATTTTTAGCGTTTTTGGTATTTGCTGAATTTTTTTATGCATTAGTCTTCAACTAGGCTTAAGGACAAATTTGTGGATATTGTGCATTAATGCGAATAATACTGTCATTATCATCGGCCATGCGGGCATCATTCCAACTCACGGTAATATCAAGGTTGTTGACAAATGCAGCACCCGGCAAAGGATCGGGTATTAACTCATAAACATCTATTTGTGGTTGTAGGTGTGCAGCACGATAAGCGTCATCATAAGCTAACGCTCCAGACTGTAAGTCACACAATTGCACCCAAGTCCGTTCAATGGCATTATTGGCTTGTACTAATGACAAAGTGTAGTTAAAGCTATTGGTTGCATACTGTAATGACTTTAATTGCCCTGCGGCTAACCCCAGTAAAGCAATACTTGAAAGCGCTAAAGCAATAAGCACTTCAACTAAAGTAAAGCCCTGATTTTTACCCGTCAATGATTTCCTTACTGATAACTTTTTCATCATTACTACCTTATCCTTGTGATATTTTAACAAGCATCAGTTTTCCTCAAAAAGCTTTGGCCACTGACCAAAATGCTAAAGCAGTAGTCCGTAGTACCATTATCGCCATCAGTAATTAAGTAGCTCGCTGCTCCAGCTACCTCACCTGTGCTTGCTATGGTCAAATCAGCCAGCCTTGTTACTGAAATAGAGCTATGGGTAGGACTATATTTTTGCAGTGTTCTGGCATTTTGACCTCCCGAATTAATAATAATGTCCCAATCACCCGCATCTTCATTTAATTGAATAGATTTATTTCTTTTAGCTGCTTCACTGCGCGCAAATTTAAAAACACTTTGCAATTGATTGGCGTTTGACACTAGCCTATCTTGCTTCATCTGTTGTGAAAATGAAGGTATAGCGACTGAAGCTAAAATACCAACAATTGACAAAACAAAAAGCAATTCAATCACAGTGAGTCCCTGTTCTTTATTCATTATCTATCCTTATATGACTACATTCACCGATAATTATCATAAGCCACAGCCTTGATTGTAAGCGCTTACATATCAAGCTGTTTTTTTTAATTACCCCCAACAATCAGCCGAGCTACTTGCGGGTGTTGCCGTCATTGTTCCTTGATGATTAATTGTCATCACACCACATCTATCCGCTGTTTGTGCATGGATTGGGGTAATGGTTAAAGTAAACCGATCATTTAATACATCTGTGGTGGTCGGTGCATAAGTAAATCGATAATAATCTGTGGCGTTAATAGAAAATTCATTGGCAGCGGCACCCGCATCACGATACCCCCCCTCTCTAGTATATTGACGTTCGAGGATCGCCACTTGCTGTAACGCAAAATGCTGTACCTCTGCACGACGACCATCTTGCATATAAGCTTGATAAGAAGGAAAAGCAATGGCAGACAAAATACCGATAATTGCAACAACGATCATCAGTTCAATTAACGTAAAGCCTTGCCTTTTAATCATTATTTTTTCCTATACGACTGCATAAATATATAATTATCATAAGCTACACCATAAGATGAAAGCGCTTACATTTCAAGCTAGTTTTTAAACTATCCCCAACAATCAGCCGAACTACTTGCAGGTGTTGCCGTCATTGTGCCTTGGTGATTAATGGTCATCACACCACATCTATCCGCTGTTTGTGCATGGGTTGGAGTAATAGTTAAAGTAAAGTGATCATTTAATACATCTGTGGTGGTCGGCGCGTAAGTAAAACGGTAATAATCAGTGGCGGTAATAGAAAATTCATCGGCAGCTGCACCCGCATCACAATAACCACCTTCTCTTTAACTAAACATTGCTTAATTTGAGGCAGGGTCAGCATGAAGGTAAGTAAAACAACTTAAATTAAGTTCATAAGATAAAAAGTAGTAAAACGAACTAATATTTAAAACCTAAAAAGGTCAATTTTGCAGTGGCACTATAACTACCACCACGATCCGCGTCACCGAGCGCAGCATCATAATGTATCGCTGCACCTCCGGTTACGGTAACCCTTTTAGCGCGAATAGAGCCATATAAAGTCGTTCCCGCTCCTATCTCAGCAAAAGCCAAAGGGGCATAAATAGCGGCATATAGCACGCCAGCACCACTTGCCTGAAAACCATAATCAGTATAATTGTATATATCACGCCTAACGTGACTAGCCACACTAGCGTACGAAGAGTAAATGCTCATCGCAGGTCGCGATTCTCTACCCGGTATTGCGGAGGTGAAGCCATGTTTGAGAGATTCAATTTTACCTCCCCCTGAAATGGTGACCTTACCTTTAATAAGGAGTGTTAAGCTACTGCCCGACTCTACGGTCATTTTTGCGCCACCTGTAACAGTAAAATCACCCTCGACAAATAAGGTAACATCCCCTTTAATAATGGCTTTAGCATCACTAGATAAAGTAAAGCTTGCCAACTTTATTACCGGTAACGTTTCACCTAATAAATCTTCATCACTCGATAAAAAACTGGTGCTATCGCCGTTCCCCGTATAGTGTCCTTCAGCGCTGCCTAAGCTTTCTGTAAAAGTAAAAGTACTGGTACTTAGCCCAGTAAATGCAGGGAGTGAGCTTGCGCCATTAGCGACTAGATCAATTTTATCGGTAATACTTAAATGATCGCAATTAGCTGCCGGATCAGCTGTATCGTAATCCGGCGCAGTGACATCTGAGTCTTTTACTTTGTCGACATTTGGAAAAACATTATACTCTGTCTTACGATATTCAGAGTTATCGTTTTGAAATGTATCTGTTCCACCATATAAAATGTTTAAACCCTCATTAGCATCGTTTAGGATATACGTAGTCCACTTCATCTCGGCATTACCATTAGCTCTGACATGACCCGCTATTTTTCCGCCTTTTTGAAGATAATCACCTTGAGTAAGTACATTACCGGTAACGCTAATGCCAGAGCTATTACCAATAGTAATGTTGCCATTAGCGTGTAGATTTCCGTCCACATTTGAAGTATTAGTATCTATACCTCCAGTAGAATTAAGATCACCATAAATAGGGCTATCACCGCCCAAGACAATATCAGCAAGAATAGGGGGACTGGCGTCGGGATCAGCCTTAGTTATGGTAGAAACATGCCCTTTACTTCCTCTGGTTGTCACTATACTTTGATTGCCATCCCTACTTGTGGTGTAGGTAATTGTTGATGAATCACTAGAATCATAACTGTCTATTTGCCCACTGCCGCCTAAATTAACACCGTCACAACCCGACACGGCATCAGAAAAAGGTGAGCCACCACCGCCTTTGCTGATTTTTAAACGCGCCTTGAGAACTTTTCTCCCTTCAAAGCGGCTCCCTTCACTGGTCAGTAGTAGCTCATCATGTGTTGTTTCGGATAGCTCCACTTTATACGTGGTATCGCCATGTTCTAATGTCGCATGGTCTGCTTGCCTACCTAGGTCAGAACTTCCATTTTGTATACCTAAAGCAACTAAATCAGCAATGCTGGCATTTTGATTACCTGCTAAAGCAGCACGTGCGGCAGTTATTGAAGCATAAATACCTTGTTCACTGGCTAGCCTTGCATTAACTTCTTTTTGAAAATTACCACTTAAACGTTCTTGATTAACATTATCCTTTAACGAATTCAGCACTAAAATACTGGCTAAACTGCTTAAAAGCAGCACAGTAATTAAGGTAAAACCTTCTTGTTTCTTGCGTGTCAGAGCTGGTGATTTACCATTAGGTAACTTGCCACTCTTTTTTCCATTGATATAAAAATAGTTCAACATAGTAACATCCCTTTAAAAATAGTCCTTTACACAAGCCGGTTATGGCATCGCAGCTCGTAAAATAAGGTTAGTTAGTGCAATATCAATATTGACTTCACTATCGACAAAATTTTGCGGTAAGACAGTTGGCTCAACGGTGATAGTCATAAGGTTTCCATCCAGTGTGTAAGTGATGTTATTAATGCCACTTAATAAGTCAATATCGACATTGGCATTAGCCCCTGCGTTAATTCGACAACTCAATACTTGTGTTACGGCACTAAAGGTATAGGTTTCGGTATAAGCGACAACTGGTGCATTTTCACCTGTACAAGGAGTAACATTGGCTGGTTGCTCTACCGTAAGTTGCTGGGCAACGGCAACAATTGGTAAAACTTCTGTTTGCTTTAAACTGCGGGTAAAAACTTGTGAGCTATAGCGGATCACTTCTTGAGCATTTTCTAATTCTTTGCTTGCTTGAATACTACCGCTAAGACTGGAATAAGTACCTGTAATACCGAGTAAAATAAAACTACTAATGACGAGTGAAATCATGAGCTCTACTAAGGTGAAACCTTCAATATTTTTTTTCATAAAATGTCAGTCCTTATGAACAAATTTGTGGATATTGCGCATTAATTCGAATAACACTGGCATTATCATCAGACATGCGCGCATCATTCCAACTCACAGTCACCATAAGATTATTAACAAAAGGAGATACCCCACCGACAATTTGTGTCGTTGCAGGAACGATGGCAACGTTATAAGTATCCACGGGGGAAACAAAGTTTTCGGTATTATAATCCGCATCATAAAGTACCGTTCCATTCTGTAAATCACATAACTTTACCCAGGTTCGTTCAACAGCATTGTTAGCTTGTATAAGTGATACGGTATAATTAAAGCTGTTGGTCGCATACTGTAATGACTTTAACTGTCCGGCTGCTAAACCTAATAAAGCAACACTCGAAAGAACCAGAGCAATTAATACTTCAATTAAGGTAAACCCTTGCTGCTTGGAAGACCTAACGTTGCTTACAACCGCATATTTCATCATGACCATCCTTATATTGACGGTGCTATGCAAGCATTGTCGGAATCATCATCTGGCCTTAGGCTACTTTGACCACTGGCCAAAATCCCTAAACAGTAATCCGTGGTATTACTATCACCATCGGTAATAAGATAGTTACCCGCCCCTGGAACTTCGCCTGTAGTACTGATAGTGAGGTCGGCCAAGCCAGTTACCGAAATACTGCTATGGGTTGCGGTAAACGCTTGCAAAGGCTGCGCTTGTCCAGCAATAAGAACCTCCCATTCACCACCATCTTCATTCAATTGAATGACGCTATTACGCTTAGCAGCTTCACTACGAGCAAACTTAAAAATACTATGCAGCTGATTAGCATTAGAGGTTAATCTGTTATTTTGCATTTGCTGTGAAAAAGAAGGGATCGCGACAGATGCTAAAATGCCGACAATACCGACGACAAAAAGTAGTTCAATTAATGTAAAAGCTTGCTCTTTATTGTTCATAGAGTTCTTCATCCATTCCATAGAAAATAGTTAATCAGCCCATTTTTATACATAAAACAACGAGTGACAGCGCTGTCATTGCCATCTAATTTAAAACCTTTTAAGGCCAGCATTCACTCGATAATCCTGCTGGTGTCGCTGTAGTTGTGCCTTGGTGATTAATCGTCATCACCCCACATTTATCACCATATTGGGCACTGCCCGACTTAGGCGTTACCGTTAAGGTAAATTGATCATTTAAGGCATCAGATGCGGCAGGGGCATAAGTAAAAGAATAATAATCCGTTGCATCAATAGCAAATTCAGTTGCCGCAACGCCGCTGGCTCGATACTGCCCTTCTCGGCTATATTGGCGCTCTAATATAGAAATTTGTTGTAAAATAAAGTGCTGAACTTCAGCGCGGCGGCCATCTTGCATATATGAGGCATAAGAAGGCAGAGCAACTGCAGCTAGGACCCCAATAATAGCGACAACAATCATCAACTCTATTAAGGTAAAACCTTGCTGATTCCTCGGGATATTTTTATTTATTATTTTATTGAAAAAAACCATAACCTATCCATTCTAGATGAGTGTTGATACGCTCGTTTAAATTTACAAAATCATAACATATGAATAATAATATATTGAAATAACATAAAACTAATAAGTCATCAATAATGTTATTACTGTGAATTTTTCGAAGATAAAACAGACACGTAGTAATTAACTGCATTGATATTACAGTAAATAGCACTGAGAAGTACTCTTACCAGTACTGTAAAGCACGATGTTAACTGTATGTAATGGTTTAGCAACTATATAGCTATTACTCAGAGATATGAATACTCATGTCTTTATATTGTGCTCACGTAACTTCATCGCTATTTTATTGTGTGACACCTTTAAACGCTCAGCAAGTTTACGCGTTGTTGGAAATAACGGGTATAAGTGTGCCAGCAATTTAGCTTCAAACTCGCGTTGTGCACCAGACCAATCATGCACATCTTCCAGACTGACATCATTTATATCTGCAGCATTGGCTGAATGTTTTTTCAGTACTTGTTGCAAGTCATCTACGCTAATGTTGCCACCATTATTAAGCGCAACCACGCTAAATAGAACATTTTGTAATTGCCTAATATTACCTGGCCATGAAAAACGCTGTAATAAGGCAAGGGCTTGTGCTGTAAGCTTGGGTTTAGTAGAGCTATTTGACTGACTATTACTGACTTGTTTGGCGGCATTTTCAATGAATAAATTAGCGAGTAACTCAATATCTGCAAGACGCTCCCTAAGTGGCGGCAGTTCGATACTCAGTACGTTAAGACGATAATAAAGGTCTTCTCTAAACGTTTTTTGATTAATTAATTTTGCTAAGTTCTGATGGCTAGCACTGATAATGCGAATATTAGCGAACAACTCCTTAGTACCACCAACACGGCGATAAGTAAGATCTTGCAAAAAACGTAATAACTTAGCTTGTAAATACGGTGACATTTCAGCTATCTCATCTAAAAATAAACAACCGCCTTCCGCTAATTCAACGAGTCCAGGTTTACCGCCTTTTTGTGCGCCAGTAAAGGCACCACTTTCATAACCAAAAAGCTCACTTTCTAATAAGTGTTCCGGTAATGCAGAGCAATTAATCGCTAAAAAAGGCGCTTTAGCCCTTGAACTCGCCTGATGTAAAGCTCTGGCAATTAACTCCTTACCAGTACCTGTTTCACCACTAATGAGTACGGGTAAATCTAATTCAGCAAAACGTTTTCCTTGCTCTTTAATTAAACTGATACTGTTTGACTGGCCAATGATGTTGTCAAAGCTGTGCTCTTGATGACTTTGCATTAGAGAAATTTGCCGCCCAAGAGTATCCATAGAGCGCAGCAGCAATACCGAGCCGTTAGCCTCTTTTAAATTATTTTTTACTGAGTTAGTGGCTGAATTCAATAACACTGGACTTATATCAAGAATATAGGCTGTTCCTTGAATAGTAATGGCTTGACTGGTGGCTGTATTAGTCAGCATGGCCTTATTAATTTTGCTAATAAAATTATCAATAGGCTTGCCCAAGTAATCTAGAGCAGTTAAATCAGAGTTAGGCCCCGCGACTTTTGCCATAAGTTTATGGCTGGCCTTATTCATCGCTAAGATATTGCCCCGACTATCAAGATCAATAATCGGCTCTGGCATTTTGTCTAATAATGCTTGTAAGTGATTTGCTCGCTGCTCGCTAGGAAGCCAGTTTATAGACTCAACGCTAATTACTCCCACAACATCAGCTAAGCAAGACTTAATTTTAGACAAGGTTAGTTCATCATATTCAAGATGTAGGTAGGTGAAACAACTGGTAATTTCTACTGCTTTTAAATTCCAATCTTGTTTCGCAAACACCGCTAATATTTCTTGTGAAATAC
>Ga0209292_1005823_pt1 | contig 12391 bp, 5 predicted proteins | sample GOMGulsemesocosm_2_FD_184634 | JGI IMG/M metagenome (GOLD analysis project Ga0209292, IMG submission 184634) | Methane-oxidizing microbial communities from mesocosms in the Gulf of Mexico - GOM9C Gulf of Mexico (SPAdes) (version 2) | ecosystem: Environmental > Aquatic > Marine > Cold seeps...
GGTTATCTTTTTGCTGGGTAAATAGCAGTTTTAACTTGTCGTCTAATGCAAGCTGAAATGCTTTAATCGCCCGTTGTTTTTTATCATTTAGATGTGTTTTTTGTGTTTTAAGTTGCTCAAGCTTAAGCTCATTTTGTTTGATGCTTTGAGTATTCTCAGCAATGGTTAACTGCAGTGCTTGAATCTGTTTCTGATATTCACCGATTTGTTGTTCTAACGCGCTGATGTTATTTGTTAACTGCAGTGCTTTACTGTCTAAATCGTTGGCTTTTTCTCGCAGTTGATCTTCACTGAGCTGCAGGTCGCTCTCTTGCAGTTGCATTAAATCAATCTGTAACCCGTAGAAGTTATCAGTTTTCCCACACCATTTTGGTGCCAAATCACAACGATTAAGTTGCTCAGTTGATAACAAACGGCCAATATTTTCCTTCCAGCTTATAGCATCTGACTCATGCGTTAAGAAGTGTTGTAACGACCCCTCTTTAGGTAATAGCTGGCACTCAACTTCATGACGTTGGGTTTTAACATTATCTAGATAACGTGCCTCTGCTTTATGTTTTTCAAGTAGTTGACCACGTTGATTTTGTAATAAAGTCAGTTCACTGTTTAAACCATTTTGTTGTGCTAAAAGCTGAGATTGTGTTTCATGGCATTGCCCCAAGTTTTGCTGGTTTTCATCGATTGCACTAAGCAGTTCAGGCTCTAAACTGGGGTTATTTTGCTGTTGTTGCACCTGTTTCACATCATTTTCAAGTGCTTGTTTAGCCATGTTAAGCTTTAAATTAGTGGCACTTAACTGCTCATTTAAAGTGAGAAGTTGTGCCTGCTGTGTTTCAGCGATAACACCAAGTTGCAGTGACGCGGACTCTTTTACCTTGAATGATTGTTCTTTATTTGCGGTAAGATCGAGCAATTTTTGCTGTTTTACCTGGGTGATGAGCTTTTCAAACTTGGCTTGGATTTTACTGATATTACCTTCAAAAGCCGCGATTATCTCATTAACTTCATTCAACTCTTGTTGGAAACGTGGAGCTTGATCAGCTTGCAATTGAAAGCTTGCCGCATCGTTATCTTCATAATTGAGTTTGTCTTCATCGAGTAGATCGATACGGCTTTGGTCAGCCTCAATTTTTGCCGTCAACTTACTGATATCTTGTCTAAGACTATTTGCTGACAGTTTTAATTCTGTCTCTAAAATCTCTAATTCTGTAATGGTTGTCTTTTTATTTTCTTGATAGCTTTGCACTTTCGCTTGAAGGTTTTGTTGATGGCTAAGCATCTCAAAATGTAAATGTTGTAACTTAGTTAACAAACTATCTAAATTGGTAAAATCGGTTTGCCATATTGCTATTTTGTCAGCGACTTTTTGAATTGCACGACTTGCTTGAATATCCGCCAACCAATGACTGATATCCTCTTTGTTTAGACTAATCTGCTCTTTTTCGTCAACGTTATTACGTGCAAGGTGATCGCTGGCGATCTCAACTAACATGCGTTTTACTGCATCAAAATCGAGATTCTTTTCAATCGTACCATTCACCACTTTATCGATATGAGGCGCACTTGTATCGGTAAAAGAGAAACGACTTTGTAGCTGACGAATGTCTTTAATTTTACGGCCACTACGTAGGTTTTGAATGATTTGACGATATTTATCAACACCTAAATAACTTGAGCAGAAAATGCCTGTACTACGGTAATTTCGTTCAATCTCACTAATGGTTAAACGCTGTTTATTATTAATAAACAGCTCGCTGTCGTATGCGCCATCAATCAATTTATAGTTAACAGCACGGCCATCACTGCTCGCAAGCATCATGCAGGTTTGACCATAGGGACGTTGGTATTCATAAACCAACAAACTAGTATCCCGAGGCAGGTAATAGTCTGCAAAGTTTCTCGCTTGATCAACTTTACTCACAATATCACTTGGACGCATGCCATAAAAAAGTGGCAAAAGGCGCATTAGGGATGTTTTACCCGCACCATTGGTACCTTCAAGTTGAGTATGGCCAGTCAGATCAAGTTCATTAACTTGTTTTTTCCAAAAGCTATCGATGAAAATGATACGCAGTAATTGATAGGCTTGCTGAGCCATAGAGGATCCTTTATGTGCGATTTTTAGACAAAGTTATGAGAAAAGTGTTAGCGGGCTAATTTATAAGGATTGAACGGTTTTGTCGATCTATTTAAGCCTAGATTGTGCAGTATTTAAAGAGAAATAGTGGCGATCAAAAAAGGCGATGAAAAGTTACTAATCATCGCCTTCATAAACTTACGTTTCTGAGAAACTATTTTTCGTGGTTAAGCAAAGCAGCACCACGCACGCCACCTTCACCACCAAATTTTGCTTTAACAACGATCGGCAGTTGAACATTATTTAATAGGTGTTCAGGCAGACGTTTTGTAAACTCTTCTACAAGAATTTCAAACTTAGATAAACCGCCACCAAATACAATCGCGTCAGCGTCTAGTACCATCATTGCAGTACCAACACCAGCAGCTAAAATATCAAAGTAGATATCAACCACTTTCTTTGCTGTTTTATCACCAGCACGGAATTTTTCTAAAATTGCAGGGCCTTTTAATGGCTCTTTTGCATAATGTTTGTATAAATTACCAAGACCAGTACCCGAAACATAAAGTTCTAAACACATTTGACGTCCACAACCACAGGTTAGATCAGGTAAATCAGGGTATTTTTTCAGCAATGTTGCAGGTAATGGGTAATGACCGATTTCACCGGCAAAAGAGTTTTTGCCCGTTAAGATGTCACCATTTATAAATAGAGCACCACCAACACCAGTACCGAGCGTTACGCCCAATACCGTTGCACAACCATCTGCACTACCACCATAACATTCAGACAATAAGAAACAATTTGCATCGTTCTCAAGCTTGATATCACGCTCGAGGGAAACAGATAGATCATGAATCAGTGGACGACCTTTAATAGCAGGTACATTTGCACAATTGAGCGTCATATCTTCAGGATTGATTGCACCAGGAAAACCAAGACCGACTTTACCTTTAACTGCAAATTTGGCATCAGCTTGACGAACCATGTCAGTGATAATTGTGATAAAAGAAGCATAATCATGCGGTGTTGGTGTTTGATCTTCAAAAAGACAGTTCAGCTCATAGTCATAAACACAAAAAGCGATTTTAGTGCCGCCAACATCAAATCCATACAACATAATTATTCCTTCTTATTACAGAGACTTATTCAAAAATTTTCGCAATATTACACTGACTTAGTTATTTTAAGTAAGATCTAAATCAAATGCGCGATAATTAAATGACTGAATGCTATCGGCCATTTTTTTGTTAACCTACAAATTTGAGCAGGAATATACCACAAACTTTACATAACAGGGTTTTATCGGCGCAATTTATTATCCATTTGTTTATAAAAACAACAATAGCGTAATTTAACTACGATTTAGCGACTCATTTTCCAGCTCTTTTTCTAACATCGCTTCTACATAACCAGGCGAATGAGTTTGCCCTGATATTAATCGATACATTGCAGGGATCACGATGAGCGTTACTAATGTCGCAAAGGCCATGCCAAAGAAAATAACCGTGCCCACTGCAATTCGAGATTCAGCGCCCGCCCCTGTTGATAATAATAAGGGAATTGCACCTGCAAGTGTTGTAAATGCCGTCATCAGGATAGGTCGTAGACGACGCGCAGAAGCATCAATAATCGCTTGTTCAAGTTCGAGTCCCTTATCACGCAACTGGTTGGCAAATTCAACAATCAAAATACCATTTTTTGTTACCATGCCAATTAGCATGACCATGCCAATTTGACTGTATATATTTAACCCTTGCTGCATAAAGTAGAGGCCGATAAATCCACCAAATACGCCCATCGGCACGGTAAACATCACTACCAGCGGATTAATAAAACTTTCAAACTGTGCCGCTAACACCAGATATGCCACCAGCAACGCTAATGCAAAGACTATTAACACACTACTACTATTCTCTTTATAGTCCTTCGACTCACCTGCGTAGGAAATAGAAATATCGTCGGGTAGTGTATTCACCGCTTGTTCATCCAAGAAATCAAGTACCTGCCCAAGGGTATAACCTTGTCCTAAATTGCCCTTAAGGGTTATCGATTTTTGCTTGTTGTAATGAGATAACTTGTTCGCAGAGGCCACCTCTTCTACTTCAGTGATGGTATCCAGGCTGATTAAATCCCCCTTTGCACTGCGCATATAAATTTGGCTAAGGTCACTGACATTATTGAAACTGTTTTCATCACCACGCAGGTAAACATCGTACTCTTCACCACGTTCGATATAACTCGTTTCACTGCGCCCGCCAAGCATTACCTCTAAGGTGCTTGAGATATCATCAACACTAATGCCCAGTTCTGAAGCGCGTTGTTGATTCATTGTCACCACCAGCTCAGGTGTTTTTTCAGAATAATCTAAGTCGCCTCCTTGCAATACACCGGCTTTCTCCGCTTTTTGTTTTAGAGTCTGAGCCCATTTTTCAAGTTCCGAATAATCTGAACCACCTAAAACAAATTGTACTGGCTCGCTCGAACCACCTCTAAAACCTGGCATCATGGCATAGACACGTACATCAGGAATCTCTTTTAAGGCATCTTTGATTAACGCTAATGCTTGTTGCACATTTACATCTCTATCTTGCCAATCTTCTAATACCATGATCACAAAACCAGTTTGATCGCCTGCATTACCCCCAAATGCAGGCGCTTGAGTACTAAACGATTTGATAACGCCTTTTCCAACCAAAGGTAAAATGCGCTCCTCTACAATATCCATATTGGCGTTCATACGGTTATAACTTGTTCCCTCAGCGCCTTTCACAAAGGCAAATAGCACCCCCCTGTCTTCTTGTGGTGCAAGTTGCGATGGTACTTGTTGCATTAAGAGAAAACTGCCCACGATACAAAATAAGATAATAAAAGGTGCTGCAAATCGAAATTGAACTGCTTTTTTGACTAAACAACGGTATTTTTGTTCAAGCTTTTCAAATAACGCTTCTACTTTAATATTAAAACGACTTTGTTTAGTTTTATTTTTAAGTAACTTACTTGCAAGCACCGGGGTAAGTGTTAATGCAATCAGTGATGAGAAAATAACTGACATCGCTAATAACACTGAAAACTCAGTAAATAGCAAACCAACCATGCCATCCATGAAGGAGATGGGTAAAAAAACCATCACTAAAACCAATGTAGTAGCAACAACTGCAAAGCCAACTTCGCGCGTGCCTTTATAGGCTGCCAAAAGTGGTTTTTCACCAGACTCAATGTGATGAAAAATATTTTCCACCACCACTATTGCATCATCGACCACCAGCCCAATTGATAAAATAAGTGCCATCAGGGTAATAAGGTTGATAGAGAAACCAAAGTAATAGGCGGCGATAAAAGAGGAGATCAATGAAACAGGTACAGTGATAGCGGGTATTAAGGTTGCACGCGCCTGACCGATAAATATATACAACACTAATATCACTAAACCGCCAGTGATAAACAGGGTGTTATAGACCTCTTTAATTGACTTTTCGATAAATACCGTCGAGTCATAATCGACGTAAAGCGTGGTGCCTTCGGGTAGAAACTGCTGTATCTTTGCTACCTCTTCACGCACCTCAATGGCAACATCTAGCGGGTTAGCATCCGACTGTGGCACAATACCTAAACTTAAATTAACTTCACCGTTGCTTTTAAATGAGGAGTTTTCGTTCTCAGCCCCAACACTGATCTGTGCTACATCTTTTAAGTAGATAGGTGTGCCATCATTGCCACGACGAACCACTAGATAATCAAAGTCACTCGCCTGAGCATATAAACGTGCGGTACGGACAGACATTACAGTAGTATCATTGCGCACTTCACCACCTGGGTTTTCAACATTTTCCTCTTTTAAGGCATCAATAATATCGTTACTAGTAACTCCCCTACCAGCCATCAAATCGGGAAAAAGCTTTACGTACATTACTTTGTACAAACCGCCACTAAGATCAACAGAGCTGACTCCAGTAATAAGGCTAAAACGATCCTCTAAGACACGTTGAGCGTAATCGGTCAGTTGTACCCTATCCATTTTGTTGGAATTTAGGTTGATATAAATAGAGGGCTCACCACTACCATTATTTTTTGAAACAATTGGATCATCTATCTGATCCGGCAAATTACGTTTTGCTTTATCAACCGCGTCACGGATATCACTTACCCCTTCGGTAAGATTCCAACTGAGGTCAAATGTAACGGTAATTCGAGACATACCGTTACGGGTAACAGATTGAATCTCATCAATACCGCTTATGCCGGTAATTTGATCTTCAATAATTGCGGTAACCTGACTCTCCATAATCGAAGCTGCAGCACCATCGTAGCGTGTCATGACCGTGACAACCGGGCTTTCAATATCTGGCATTTCACGAACAGCTAGCTTTTCAAAGGACACAAAGCCAAAAACGCATAATAACAAGCTCATAACAATAGCAACCACAGGTCGTTTGACGGCAGTATCAGATATCCACATTATTGAAGCCCTGCCACTGTTTTATCTTCTTGCTGAGTTAAATCTTTAACCTGCAAGCCATCCGACATATTAACTAAACCCTGCACAACAATTCTTGCACCAACTTCAATTCCAGACTCAATCAAAACACTGTCATCTATGCGCCCACCTAAAATAACCTCGGTACGCTGTGCGATATTTTTATCATCAAGTAAATAGACAAAACGCTTAGTACCTGAATACTCGAGTGCTTGTACGGGAATGATCGGTTCATTTATCGCCGCAAACACCACATTTGCAGACATCATCATGCCCGGTTTAAGACGATTATCACTATTTTCAAACTGTACACGAATGCGTAAATTAAGCGTGTCCGGGTTAATACGAGAGTCGATCGCAATTATCTCACCTGAAAATGTATCATTAGACCATGCACGGCTAGTCGCTTGAACTTTCATGCCCTTTGAGATTAGAGAGATATAACGCTCAGGTATTTGCAGATCGAGTTGCATTACCGATAAGTCGTCAAGAGTGAGTAACTCTGAGCCAACGGATACCATCTGCCCTTGGTTAAAATCTAATAAACCGATGGTGCCTGAAAAAGGTGCAATAAGATGATGATAGTTAACTTCAGTTTGTGCGGCAGTTAGGCGTGCGTTAGCAATATCAACCAAGGCAAGCTGTGCATCTAAAGTTGATTGTGTGACAGCATTACTTTTAACAAGTCGTTGGTATTCATTTAACTTTCTTTTTTCATCAACTAAAAAGGCTTTTGCTTCTAGCAGTGCTGCTTGCGCTTTAGCATCATTCAGTTTAAATAGAAGTTGCCCCGCTTTCACTTTCTGATTTTGCTTTATATTGATTGTACTTACTTTACCTGTTACTTCCGTTGCGATATTAACAAACTTATCCGACTGTAATTTTCCAATCAGTGACAGGCTTTGTGAAACCTCATGGTAATCTACGATAGCACTATAAACGGGGACAGCAGAGCGTGTAGGTGGGTGTTTTTTTGCAAACAGGGGGGAACTTATAAGTGCAGAGAATAGAATAAGCACAGTAGGCAACAGAGCAGTATTTTTCATTTAATTCTTCTAATTGGTGAGGTTATTAAATACTAATAACAAAAAAATAATAACAGTCCATTGCGCCATAAAAAATATCACATTTCCCCCCTTCTGAATAGAGAAAACGATGCATAATTACGACTTTTTATGACAACAATTTGTAATATTAACAAAACAATTAAAACATCTTTTTTTGTCAGGGATATGTCGGAAATAGCAACAAATGTGAACGTTTGTGTCTTAGGGACCTTTAGACAAACTTTGACATAATTGTGCTTTATTTTCAAACGGATACAAAAAAGCCAGCAATTAAGCTGGCTTTATTACATTATTATTAACTAAGGTTATTTAGTTAATGTAAAAGTATCCTGTGCAATAACTAACTCTTCATTCGTTGCAATAACCATGGCAACTGTTGAGTTATCTTCGCTGATAATGCCTTCCTTACCAAAACGGAACGTATTGTTCGCTTCGTTATTCACTTTAAATCCAAGAAGACTTAAACGTGCTAAGGTTAATTCACGGATTGGCGCAGAGTTTTCACCGATCCCCCCCGTAAATACAACAGCATCTAAACGGCCATCTAGCGCGGCAGTGTAACCCGCTATATATTTAGCAAGACGGTAGCAGTAAAGGTCCATTGCACGCTTAGCAACAACTTCTGACTCGTAATTATCTTCAACAAAACGACAGTCACTTGTTTTTTCTGTAAGGCCTAATAAACCAGACTCTTTAGTTAGCAGGTTATTGATCTCTTCAATAGAGTAACCAAGTTCATCATGTAAATGGAAGATAATTGCAGGGTCGATATCACCACAACGCGTACCCATGACTAAACCTTCAAGTGGCGTCATACCCATTGAAGTATCTACTGATTTACCATTTTTAATGGCACAAACACTGCCGCCATTACCTAAATGACAGTTGATGATGTTTAATTCTTCAACAGGTTTGTTTAATATTTTTGCAGCTTCAAGGCTAATGAAGTAATGGCTTGTACCGTGCATACCGTAACGACGGATACCGTGTTTTGCGTATAATTGGTACGGAAGAGCGTAAAGGTAAGCTTCTTCAGGCATAGTTTGATGGTAAGCGGTATCAAATACAGCTACATTTTGTAGTGTAGGGAATGCTTGTTGTGCCGCTTCAATGCCCACGATATGTGCTGGATTATGCAAAGGAGCAAGTGCGATACACTCTTTAATTCCTTTCATTACATCATCGTTGATCACAACAGAAGAAGTGAATTTTTCACCACCGTGTACAACACGATGGCCAATAGCGTGTAGATTATCTTTAAGTTCAGCTTTATCGCCTAAAATATCATTTACAATAAAAGATAATGCTTCTTTATGCGCTGCGCCATTTCCTAGCTCAGCTTTCCCTTTTACACCCTCTAACTTCCATTTAATTGAAGCATTTTCTAAATGTAAACATTCAGCAAGGCCAGACAGTTTTTCATCACCAGAAGTGCTATCAATAATGGCAAATTTTAACGAAGAACTACCGCAGTTAAGTACTAGGATCAGCTTATTGCTCATATCCAGATATCCTTTATATAGAAAATTAATTTAGAAAAATATTCAGGTTATAAAAAATCAACGCCTGAAAGACGCAAAAGACTACACAGGAAGGAGATTGATCACAACAACTGAATTAAAACATTAGATAATTTATATGTTTTAGATATAGATCACGTTAACACTACATTGTAATATTTATCATATATATAGTTGTTAAATCGATTTTATAAACCACTAACAAAGATGCTGTTTGTCATTTTTCTTCGCAATAGCAGCCATCACCTTCGCAAAAATCGCAAAGCTTTCCCATTTTTAATCGCTACTTTTCAGCTTGCTTGAGATAATAATTGCTACAGGGTTTACAATTCATCGCCATAGTAGTATCGAGAACACCTCGGTTTTACTATCTAGAAACAGACGATGAATGTTGAGCAGTATAACTTTTCATATTGTTGTTACTATTATTGCGTAAGCAAAAGCCTCTCTGTTATTGTTCAAGGGCTAACTTAACTGCCGCTTTAGCATGTATCTGTGTTGTATCATAGAGTGCTACGGGTGTGTCTGATTGCTGGACTAACAACGCAATCTCAGTACAACCTAAAATAACCGCTTGTGCCCCCTGCTGTTGAAGATCATTAATAATATCAATATATAAGGCTTTAGAAGCCATCTTTACTTCACCTTTACACAACTCATTATAAATAATGTCATGAACAACCTCTTGCTGAGCCGAATTTGGGGTGACTACCTCAATTGAAAAATTATCTGATAAGCGGCCTTTGTAGAAGTCCTGCTGCATGGTAAATGCCGTGCCTAACAACCCCACCTTGGTAATGCCGTCACGTTGTAACTGCGCAGCCGTAACATCAGCTATATGTACAATTGGAATTGACAGTTTATCGCTAATTTGTGGTGCGACTTTATGCATTGTATTGGTACATATTAATAAAAAATCCGCACCGCTAGCTTCAACTGACTTCGCAGCCTCGGTTAACAGAACTGCTGTTTCGTCCCATTTACCTTGGTGTTGTAATTTTTCTATTTCGCTAAAGTTAACACTAAATAGGCAAATTTTTGCTGAATTAAGTCCACCTAAAGCAGACTTAACTCCTTCATTAATTGCTTTATAATAATGTGCTGTTGACTCCCAACTCATGCCACCTAATAACCCAACTGTTTTCATTAATGACTCCATTTTTGTTATAAATAACGGTCGAATACTCATAACTATACGAATAAAGTTAAAATACAACATAAAAATATAATAGTGGGATCAATGACATATTATCAGTACGTTAACAAATAAATTTCAGTAATTATTATCATTTCGGATATGTTTTTATTTTTGTGTGCTTAACTTAGTTATCTTTTTAAATTTAATGTAGTGGTATTGCAATGGAAAACACCCCTATCTATTCCTTTAAATGGTATGAAAGCTTACAATTTAAACTAGCCGCTATCTTCTTAGTGCTATTCATATTCATTGCCTCATCTGTTTTTATGATTCTAAAAACCTTTGGCGATGAAATTATCGAGGAGCAAGCATACTTGCGTTTGAATGAGGCGAACAATGCAGTTATCTCGCAATTAGAAAGACATACAATCTTAAGCTCAACCTTAGTAGATAGCATGGCAAACCTTGCAGAGAAACTTCCTAAAAACGAAGAGTTATATACATCACTTATTCCACATCAGATCAATTCTAAAGGTACACAAGCATTTATTGCTGGTGGTGGGATTTGGCCAGCCCCTTATTCATTTAATAAAAATACAGCCCGAAATAGTTTTTTTTGGGCACGAAATCAATTTGGCGTCTTGGAATTTTATGATGATTATAACCAGTCAAACGGAAACGGTTACCATAATGAAGAATGGTATGTACCTGCAACACAGCTTTTAGAAGGAGAGCTTTACTGGTCAAAGTCATACATTGATCCTTATTCGCAGCAACCTATGGTGACGGTAAGTGCACCAATTATTAAAAATAAACAAAATTTGGGTGTTGCTACCATCGATCTAAAATTAGATGGTTTGCAAGAGTTACTCAAACAAGTAACTCTTTCATTTTCAGGTTACGCTTTTGCTGTTGACCGAAATGGCACCTTTCTCTCTTACCCCGAGATGCAACAAGTAATATCCACCGTAAAAAACCGTGATGGTAGTGAGCAAAAATCATTTATAAATTTTCAAACTCTTGCACAGAACCATCCTGAGTTTAATGATTACTTCAAAATATTAACAGAGCAACGTAATGTATTTCTAAATAACCTAAATGAGAATAAACTATTTGCAAAAGAACTAGCCAATAAATTAGCGTCTGACAGTTATCAAATCAACAAAACAGAAGCTGAGTTAATTGTTGCATCAATGTTACATTCTCGTACCTATAAACTTGATAAGTTGCTTTATCAACACAACCTGTTTTTACAAAATGATCCTCTACTCAATGAGCCTGTTTTTGTATCTGTTACCATCATGCCTAACACTTATTGGAAAATAATTACAGTGATGCCATATAGTAAAGGGGTAGAAAAAATATCAGAAACCTATAAGCAACTAATGATCTCTACATTAGTTGCATTGTTAATTACCATTTTCATTATTTGGTTGTACATTCGTTATGTCGTTACCTCCCCTATCAGTAACCTCACTCGTCAAATACAAACACAATTAGAGAGTGAAAATGCTGAGATGCAACTTAGTACTTCCTCTGGAAAAGGTGAGCTTAGCTCATTAGTTAATATTTTTAATCAACGCGCCACTCAGTTGTTAATAAGTCAGAGAAAAATTGAGAAATTAGCTCATTTTGATTCCCTCACCGGCTTGCCTAACCGTCGATTATTACTAAATAGGTTAAATGAAAGGTTAGCAACTTGTAACAGACAAAATTGCTACGGCGCAGTACTATTTATCGATATAGACAATTTCAAGTGGATAAACGACTCCCTTGGCCATGAAGCTGGAGATCAGCTTCTAGTGAAGGTTGCTGAACGTTTCTCCGAGTGCATTCGCCAGGAAGATACCATTGCACGCTTAGGCGGTGATGAATTTGTGGTATTGATTGTAAAAAATCACGCATATTCTAGAAAGCTAAACCATGAGTCAACGGTGATTGCACAGAAATTACTGAGCGCGATGAAACCTCCAATTGACCTTAATGGACACCCGCACCATATGACAATTAGCATCGGTATTACTGTTTTTTCTAATCAAAATAACAGCTCCGATGAACTACTTCGACAAGCTGATACGGCAATGTATCGCACCAAAGCCAAAGGTAAAAATG
>Ga0209292_1005831_pt1 | contig 12381 bp, 11 predicted proteins | sample GOMGulsemesocosm_2_FD_184634 | JGI IMG/M metagenome (GOLD analysis project Ga0209292, IMG submission 184634) | Methane-oxidizing microbial communities from mesocosms in the Gulf of Mexico - GOM9C Gulf of Mexico (SPAdes) (version 2) | ecosystem: Environmental > Aquatic > Marine > Cold seeps...
AGCTTTTTAATGCTTATCGAGCAGGGTTAAAAGATGTCGTTGAAATGCCAGTGTGGCATGCACAAGCCAATAAAAATGGCGCTTATATGCCAATCAAGTTGACTGATGCTAAGCAGCTTAAAATTGTTAGCCAATCATTAACGGAGCATGATATTCAAAGTCGACATTATTTTTCGCCCTCGTTGGATCAAATATATACCGACAGTATTAGTTATGGTACCACCAATAGCCAAAAACTAGCATCAGCAATATTATGCCTGCCCTTGCATGCACATATGACTATGCAAGATGTTGCAAAAGTTATTGCTGTAGTTAAAGGAGCATTAACTACATGATTGTTGGTGTAATGCAGCCCTACCTTTTTCCCTATTTAAGTTATTATCAATTGGCTCATCATTGTGAGCAGTTCGTTTTTTATGATGATGTTAACTTTATAAAGGGTGGGTATATAAACAGAAATAATATCTTGTCTAATGGTGCTAAACAATTAATTACTTTACCTGTAGAGCAAGCTTCAAGTTTTAAAAAAATCAATGAATTATCTTTTCAAAATAATACAAAGAAAATATTACGAACAATAGAACAAGCTTATTCAAAAAGTCCTTATTTTAAAGATGTTTATCCCTTGATTGTTGATGTTTTTACTTTAACCAATAGAAATGTCGCTTTTATTACCCGTACTTCAATTATTAAGGTTTTTGAGTATTTAGGGCTTACTTTAGCTTGTGTAAATTCAAGTGAACTTGAATATGATCGGGAAGATAGCGCAGAAAAAAAGTTATACAGCATTTGTGATTTGTATGGTTCAAACCATTATTGTAATACCCTAGGTGGGCAAGCACTTTACTGCAAAGAAAAATTCTCTCAACAAGGCATCGAATTATCTTTTATTGAGATGAATGCAATACAATATCAACAAGGAAAAAGTGACTTTGTCAGTCATTTATCCATTATTGATGTATTAATGTGGAATTCCAAAGAACAAGTCATAAACATGTTTGGGCAATATAAGTTGGTATGATGTCATGAAAAAGATAGCGATTCACTCCGTGCCACGTTCAGGTTCATCGTGGCTAGGGGAAATTATTAATAGCTCTGAAAATGTAAGTTATGCATTTCAGCCATTATTTTCTTATGCTTTTAAATCTGCATTAAATGAAACTAGCTCATTGAATGATATTAATGAATTCTATCAAGCTATTAGTGTTTCGAATGATGATTTTATTACTCAAAAATCAAGTCGAGAAATCGGCAAGAAACCACGTTTTGAAAAACAAAAAATAACGCATGTCGCCTATAAAGAAGTGCGATATCAATATGCTATTGAAAATTTAATAAGAAAAGATCCTCAACAAAAAGTTATAGGTTTAGTCAGAAATCCTTTAGCTGTTTTAAGTAGTTGGTTGAATGCTCCACGCGAATTTAGAGCTGATTTAAATTGGGATTTTGTTGCGGAATGGAACTATGCAAGGTTAAAAAATGAAGGTAAAAAAGAAGAATATTTTGGATATCAAAAATGGAAAGAAACGGCTTTGCTTTATAAGCGATTATCATCAGAATATCCAGATAACTTTTTGTTAGTTAATTATTCCTATTTATTAAAAGATTCAAGAAAGGAGGTAAGTAAAATATTTAACTTTCTGAATTTATCTTTAACAGGTCAAACTGAAAACTTTTTAAATACTTCTGAGAGTTCTGCTGTGTCTGGCGCATATTCTGTATTTAGGAACAAAACTGCAGTTGATGATGCCTGGAAAAAAGTCATAACTGAGACAATCATAAAGAAAGTTATTGATGACTGTTGCAAAAGCGATCTAGCTGAGTTTGTTGAGTGATCTATCTTGGATAATCTAAAAACACAAGGCATTAAAGCGTTTCTTTGGGACTTAATCGGTAAGTTATTAACCCATGGTACGGGTTTTTTAGTAACAATTTTCCTGGCGCGTTTATTAACGCCCAGTGATTTTGGCCTCATTGCTATCGTTATGGTGATTGTGGGTATCGCACAGGTATTTGCCGACGGTGGTTTAGGTACTGCGTTAATACAGCGGAGAAAAGTGCTACCGATCCACTATTGCTCGGTTTTTTATTTTAACCTGCTTATTGCCTTAGTATTGTCCGTTATTACCTATTTCACGGCTGAGTATATCGCTGGTTTCTATAATAACCAGGTGTTAATACCGTTAATTCAGGTCGTTAGCTGTTTATACATCATCAAGGCCTTAAGTAGTGTACAAGCGGTTCGATTACGAAAAGCACTCAATTATGCCTTATTAACTAAAGCGAGTTTCACGGCTTCCTTATTCAGCGGTGTGCTTGGAATTTTACTTGCCCTAAATAATTACGGTGTGTGGAGTTTAGTGGCACAACTGATTTCACAGGGGATCTTTTATAATATCGTGTTATGGAAGCTCAGCCATTGGAGGCCAAATTTATCTTTCTCATTTAAGGCTCTCAAACAGCTGTGGAAGTTTGGGCTCAGAATGTTTTTGTCGGGTTTAATAGATGCCATATTTACTCGTATTGATTTTCTGCTGATAGGTAAACTTTTTCCTCTAACAACGCTTGGTTATTATCAACGCGCAAAAGAATTAAATTCGTTAACCATGCGTTATGCTTCCAGTAGTTTAATGGCTGTATTATTTCCTTTGTTAAGCAAAGTACAAAAAGATCTCACTCGTTTTCAGCATATTATTATGCAATCGCTTAACTTATTGGCTTTTATTGCCTTGTTGTTACTCGGTAGTCTTTATTTGAGCGCTGAAGAGTTGATCGTTTTTTTGTTTACCGATAAATGGTTAGCGTCAGTGCAATATTTTGAACTGTTAGTACTGAGCAGTGTTGGTTATCCTATTAGCGCGTTGTTAGTGAATATTTTAAGCAGCCGAGGTAATTCAAAAGCCTTTCTACAGTTAGAAATACTTAAAAAAAGTCTACATTGTGTAAACTTCATTAATGCTTTTTATTACGGTCTTGAAAGTTACCTTTATGGCTTAATTGTGGTTAGTTTAGTTGGGCTTAGTTTCAATGTCTATTTTGCGAAAAGGGAAATCAAGCTTCCTTTTATGCAGCTTAGCAAACCTATTTTTATTCAAATAATAATTGCCATTGTTAGTGTCGTTACGACGCTTGTATTTGTTAATTTAATAACCTTCTCGCCATTTGTGAACCTCGTGGTGAAGCTATCTTCTTTTGGCCTGTTTTTTATTGGGTTAAATTTATTGTTTAAGACAAATTCCTATGGACAAATACATCGACAGGTTTTATTACCATTGCAGTCAAAGTTGAGTAGATAATCTAAATGTTTAAAATTTTACACATAGCCCGAGATGATAAATTTATCGATATTGGTTTTAAGAATTTTGAGATAGCGCAACCTAATAGTAACTCATGTATTATTATTACAGATACTGAAATCAAGTTTGTTAAAAAGACCCCATATCAATTATTTAGATTTAAAGATATTCAAAGTGAAAAATTCGCTGACTATCTTAAACAGTTCGATGCGATTGTTTTGCATTCTTTATTTAGTATTGCATTGCCAATACCATCATCTTGTAAGGTCTTATGGATAGGTTGGGGATATGACTATTACGATATAATATCAAAGTCACCATTAGACTTTATGTTAAAAAAAACACGACGTGCTTATCGTCAATTGTGTTTTAAAACATACCTGAAAGGCCTTGTAAGTCGCTATAGTTGGTCGTTAGTATCCAATAAGCAAAAGAAGAAATTGGCGTTTATTAACAAGCTTGATTATTTTGCTCCGGTACTGAATGCAGAATATCCACTAGTAAAAACAAATATTAAAGAGTTTTCGCCAAAGTTTGTAGATTGGAACTATAACGCGGTGATCGATATGTTGACCTCGTTGCCAGACAAAAAAGTAAACTCAAATAACATTCTCATTGGCAATAGTGCCTCTTTTGAAAATAACCATATTGAAGCCTTTGAGTTACTTAAACGCTTACAATTAAGCGATCGACAATATATCGTGCCACTGAGTTATGGCATAAAACGTTATAAAAAAAGGTTGCTTAAAAAAGGACAAGCGTTATTTTCGAATAAATTTACCGCAGTCACTGATTTTATGGGACTTGAGCAATACATTGAAATGTTATTGCAATGTGGTTTTGCCATCATGAACCATACACGCCAACAGGGATTAGGTAATATTAATATTATGTTATGGCTAGGGGCAAAGGTCTTTGTACGCCAAATAAATCCTATTTATGCCAGCTACCAGTCGCTTGGCATGCACATTTACCTTGTTGAAGAATTAGAGCAAGACCCGAGTTTATTAAATGAAACCTTATCTGATTCACAGGTCAAAGATAATCGAGCCTTGTTATTATCTCTGTTTAGCAATGAAACCATTGTCGATAAAACCAAAAATGTCATTGCTGCACTGAAAAATGGCTAGATATAAAAATGAACACGACAAAAAATCTGGATGGATGGAAGATTACTACAATGCACGATTCCATCAAGGTAAAATGTGTTGTGGTTTTACGCGATTAGAAATATTAATTGGTGGTCAATAGATGGGCTAGAAAAAACTTTTGCTCAAATATGAGCTGACAAATTTCACTAAAAGGGATAGCGGTCAAAAAGGTACGAGCTACTACCTATGGAGTAGCTCATATCAAATCCGACAATTTTCAATTAGCTGTGATACTTCAATATATCAGCGATTGTAAGTAAACTGTCAATGTCACTATCGGGAACAACTTTGCCTGTTATGGTTTCCAATTCGAGAAATAAATTAAATATATCCAAACTGTCCAGTCCAACGTCTTCGAAAGAGGAATCTAAATGTTCCTCTAGTTCAACAGAAACGTCAATACTTGCACTTTTCAGTGCTTTACCAATATCATCTAACTTTAACATTTATCTTCTCTCCAATAGGTTTGTTGCCCAAGATAGGCCAACACCAAAACCGCTAATGATTATTTTATTTTTATCTGACTCAAACTCTTTTGAAAGTAACAAGGGGATAGAAGATGAGACCGTATTTCCTGTGTGCTCTATATCTAGTGGGAACTTACTCTTATCACCGCCAACTTTTCGGGCAATCACATCAACAATCGCGCCGCTTCCTTGATGTAGAAGAAACAGATCAATATCATCTTTTGTCATTTCTTGTTTTTCAAGAAAAGCTTTTATTTGCGTAGGCACATTAGTGGCAGCAAAATTAAAAACCTTACGACCATTCATGATCAAACTGTCTTTTTTCACCAACGCTTCAAATTCACTGCCATCTGTTTGTATCATAGGTCTTGAGATATCAAAAATGGCATCTTCACTTAATAATGTTGCGGTAGCCGCATCTCCAAAAAGTAGTGAGGTAACTCTATCATTTTTATCAACGATTTTAGAATACGGGTCGGCGGTAACGAGTATGGCATTAGTAAAACCCATTTCTTGCATGTGGGATTTCAGTATACTTAAGCCTATTACATAACCCGAGCAACCTAGTGATATGTCAAAAGCAGAAACAGAGTTACTTAAGCCTAATTTCCCTTGCACGATTGCAGACGTATGAGGAAGCCCACCAAAGTCACCATTTTGAGTGACAACTACAATAGCCTGAATATCATTTTTATTCAGTTGTGATTTCGACAAAAGATCTTCTACTGCTTTCACCGCTAAATCCGACGTATCTTGATCATCACTCAATTTGGGTAAAAAAGAAGCGCCGATTTTTTTCTTGATAAACTCTTCAGTTTCATTAAAACGAGCCGCTTGTTCAATATTGTCTATGCTATTTTCAGGTAAATAAGTACCTATCGCTTTAATGCCTATCATGGTTTACCTACAATAAATATAATTTTGCCGTAATTTACACCATCGACCAGAATTTCATTCTCGCTAAAGCGTTTTGGCAGCCTTCTCGTACTTTGAATTTCAATTTTTCCAAATTCCTTTGGAAATTGAGCGGTTAGTTTAAGTTGACCAAATAGCCACTTGCCATCCACTTCAGGCTCAAGAGAATAATTTAACTTCTTGGTCAGGGCAATCACATTTTCTATTAGAGTGAAATGAGTATTGCTGTCCATTGAAATCAAAGTATTGTCTATGGATGCGTTGGCCACAAGGTTTTCTTCATCAAATTCATAACGTTCAGTGACGGACTCATTGCCATTAACCAGAACATATTGGCCAGAATTTGTTTTGATGATACTTGTTACAACGTCGCCGTCTTCAGCTTGCTGCTTTAATACACAATAGCTAGTGCTTACCTTCCTAATGGATAGGTCTAAGGTAAACTCATCTTCTTTCAATAAAGCCGTGATATTGTTGAATATATCGCTACCATGAACGTAGTTTCTGTTCCCTTTAAATTTAAACTTTATCAGTTCATTCATTTATTTAGCTCCTTTTAATGATTCGGGTACACCTTTTAATCTTGTCGATGCTGAAGGTATGGCGCGAGCAGGCATGGCAACCATAGTAATACCTTCTACTTCAATCGATTTTGAAATAACCGCTCCCGCTCCAACTACAGCATCTTTTGCGATACTGACTTGCGGAACAATTGCTGCGCCAGCGCCTAAAAAGGCTCTATCGTTTACTACTGCATTTCCGGCTATCGACACATTGTTGGCAATATGAACATCTTTACCAATAGTCACCCCATGGCCAATTTGGGAGCCATGTGACACCATAGTACCGTCGCCAATTAGTGTATCTTCATTAACTGAACCACGAACAATTGTTATATTGCTGCCAATATAGACATTTTTGCCAATGTTAACACCACCGATCTGCGGCTGCACAATACGTTCTTGCGTCTCTTGATCCCAGATCCATGCGACGCCATCAGCTCCTATTACACTGGAAGCGGAGATAACGCTATTTTGGCCAATATGCACACCGTCATGGACAACAACATTTTGTTTGATTACCGTGCCCGAGCTGATCGTGGCTTTGCCAATGTATGAATGAGCTCCAATAGAAACGTTTTCTCCAATGTCAGCTAACTCCGAAATGACAGCAGTGCTGTGGATATGGTGTGTTTGTTTTGGAAAATATTGATTCATCAGTTTGTAAAATACCAACTGAGGAGTGTCGAGAATAATAAAGGTATTATTTGCTTCGAAATTCTCTTTATCTTGGTCGCATAAGATGATTGAAGTCGAAAAGTCGCGCATTAAATTGCCGGCGATATAAAACAAACCCGAGGGCTCTATTTTTTTTAAACTACAGAATTTAGTGACTTCGGTTATTTTACCTTTTGTCTCGTATTCAATATTCTCAGATATCAAATAAGACTCAATATCTCTAAGCTGTATCATTCTATTCAATTCCTTTTATGACATTATTAATAATGTCTTTTTACTTTATGGTTAGACATGCTTGCCGTCGTTTTTACAATCACTAAATACCATTTCTAAGGAAAGGGAAAAGGAAAAGCAATGTCTGTTTTTAATTTTATCAGCATAGTTAGCACCATCAATATTCGCTTCTATATGCCAGTTCACGATCTAAACTACGTATTTAAGTCGGTGGTTATAAACGCCTAATAACGTGACCTTAAACTCTAGAACACTATTTATATTTTCATCATTGCTAGGTCAATTGTGGCTTGATAATTACTAGGCTTTTCGTCAATAACTAGAACAATTATACTCTTATTCTAATCGACACAAATAGACATAAAGCGAACCAAATGGGCGTGAAATATTCATATAATGGCGTTTATTATATTAACTTTGGTATGATATCTGTAAGTGTTGCCATTTTCAATCCTGAGTCTTGTCCAATATGCAATGGATTTGGAGCGGATACCTATTTTGAACACTAAATGAGTCTAAAGCCAAGTATCTGCTCTTGTTTATATGAAGGAAGCGAGCATGAGAATTAAAATCTAACTTAATTTGAAGACATTAACGTTTTATTCAAGACAGCCTTGTCAGTTACTCAAATTGAAGATCAAAGTGCCTTGTTAGTATACTGGAGCACATCAGCATTAGCTCCATAGCAAAATGTTATTTTTGATGCGGGACAATTAACTCATTATTCAAGTGTCGCCGCGCAGGCTAGAGAGGTATTGATTAATGACTATAACTGGATCATTACAGATTTTGGTTTGCTCGATTGCAGTGAAAATTCTAATGACTCGAGTTGTTGATGTTTTTAAACTAGAAGAAGCATGAAAGTGCCATAGGAGCAGTGACTATTAGTGAACTCATGTAAATAATCACTGCTGTTAAAAGTCGATAATAATGGTATTGAATTTGTTTTTGTTGTTCGGTGAGTATTGACGTTAATTTACACTAATCACAAATAATTCTGCTAACTGATATCATCTACTTCAATGCTATTGCTATATTTTTCTAATCTATGGCCAATCGATATCAATACTGGTTGCGGTGCGCCATATTATGCCATCTTCAGAGAACCACACATGGGTATCACCTAAGCCGCCATAAGCCCATATTTTGCCGTTGTGAACGGTCATTTCACGCGTGTCACTGTATTTTAACGGCGCATTGGAAATATTTTGCCAGACGATGCCATCGGTTGAAGACCATGCGTCATTAAAACTAGCTAGTTGAGAATCCTGTAGACCACCTAACATATAGAGCTTGCCATTTAATTCAACAACTCTATGATGACCTCTTGATTGAAAGCCGCCGTCAGCACTTTCTTCTGTCCAATTAATACCATCAAGACTCGACCAAATGTTGTTAACACTATGGTTATTTGCAGAATCATTACCGGCAATTATCCATAATTTTTGATTAAAGTTAACCACAGGGTAAGCTCTTCGATCTCCATAGTCAGGGCTAACTACTTCTCGAATCCAATTACTGCCATCAGGCGACGACCAAATTTCACTTGTTTGATATGGCAGGTTTTTGAATAGCCATAAACGTTGGTTAAAAAAGACGACTTCAGGATTCCTTGTATAGCCGTAAGAAGAGACTTGCGGCACTTGTGTCCAATGAATACCGTCTGGAGAACGCCAAACATCATCTAGACCCATTGAACCACCAGACTCATTTTCTTTTACTCCGCCAAAGAGCCACAACTCATCATTAAATTTTAATATTTTATGATGACTACGTTTACTAAAGGCTGCTTCGTTTGCTTCTTCCTGCCAAGTGATACCGTCTTGAGATGACCAAATGTCATTATAATAAACCGTTTGACTGCCAGACCAGTTAGAACCAGCGATGATGAAAAGTTTATCGTTAAATGCAATAAGTTGATGTCCACCTCTTCTCAAAAAAGGCAAGCTGTTTACCTCTACTGTACTGCTGACAGTACCTCCATTTTCTACAGTAATAAATGCACTGCGATCAACATTAATGTAATCATCAAGAAAGGCATTTGTAGCTAATTCAGCTGTTTGAATTAATTGGCTATTATCACAGCTCGCATAATTATTGATATCACAAAGAGCATCTGTACTTCTGTAAATATTGATAGGTTGACTGTTATCTTGATAAATTATGCGTGCATTATTTAGACCCAGTTCCACCACTAGTTTATTAACAGGTTCGATCACTTCGAGTTGATAACTGGTGGAAATTTCATTATAGGAATCATCAGCCAATTTGGTTGCTGTAATTGTAGCTTTTCCCCCACTAATCAGAGTAACAATACCTGATAAGTTATCTATCTGTGCAACGGTATCGTTATTTATCGAATAATTTATTTCACCAGAACCAGATCCTCCCGAAATATTATTAATTACTGTTGCTGTATTTAACTGAACATTAATAACCGCTTGCTCGAATACTAAAACTTGTTGGTTTTGTTTCTCAATATCATTTCCATCTCCACCACATGATATTAGAAAGTAAACAAAGAAGCTTGTTAATAGATGTTTTGTCATTAGAGTAAAATCCTTTTCTTATGAAACTATTAAATATTGTCTTGTATCGCATGTTAACACAACTAATAGATTCATTGCTCCAGTGAAGATATTGATTTTGTGACATAGAAATTAAACATATTTGTGAACGTATCTGGATTATCACGTTCAACCATATCCCAATATTCCCAAGTTTCTTTTTTAGTTGGAATGGGATATTTAGATGCAATACCTTCAGCATTTGATACATTGGACATCCATTCAAAAGATAATTTTGCTTTTTGTACTAGTGATTTGAGTTCCTTTGGTAAATATTCAGTTTGTTGTGGATGGAATAATAAATCGTAAAGACCGTTTAGGTTAAAAAAATCACGAACACAATACCAATCGTTAAGTTTTTGTTCAGAACTTATCTGTCCGCGCCACTTTTTTACGCCTTCCCTAGAAATGGTAGTGCCTGTAGTCTCTAAAAATGACATTGCATTGTTTTTAATATTCGCAAAATTTTCCCGTGCACGTTTACTATAAAATGCAAGTAACATGATACCGTCAGGGTTTAATACATCAGCTAAGGAATTTAAGCCATTTTGAGGTGATGCCATATGATGTAAAACCCCAGTACATACAATGTAGTCAAACGAGAGCTTTAATTGGGAAATTTTTAATATATCTAGTAATTGAAAGTTAATATTTTTAATATTGTACTTTTCAATCATTAACTTTGCATAAGCCAAACTTGTCGGACTGATATCTATCGCTGTAATATTTGCTTTTGGATAGATTAGCGCCAAATTGACTAATTGCTTACCAGTACCACATCCTGCAAATAGTACATTTAATGTCGAAGGTATTATTTTTCCGCACTGTTCAAAAATAGGAGATAGCCCAGTAACATCCATCTTTATTTTAGCTGCTTTCCATTTAGGATAGGGATTGTTAATATAAAAAGACTGTACTTTTTTAGATGTTCCATTTTCTAAAATGTTTACATTTTCAGCGGAGACAACCTCAGTGTAAAATTGTAAGTCATTGACTATGTTTGTTAATCCATTCATACTTAACGTTTTTTTATTTTCTTTCCAAAACAACAACATATCAGCAAAATTCAAATAACAAATTTGGACAAGCATCTCCCCGGTTGTTAGCCTATTTTTTTTTGTTAGTTGATTTAATAAAATGCTTTCATCTTCGGAAACAGAATACAATCCGTCATTGAGTAACAATTGGCATGCTAGTGAAGATAAAAATGGTAAATAGGCGCAAATATCTTTTCCATGGGATGCTCGTTGTAATATTTCTTTTCGACTTAGTTTCAATAAGTCTTCGATAAGGTAATTATTTACAAGGTTTCGCTCAAGTAATATACAAAAAGACTTATCTTGTATCAGGTTATTGGTACCTTCATTAAACTCTATTGCTTGACAAGAAAATGATTGTGGATGTTTTGCTGCGACTTGTTGAGATAATAATGGGATTGCTCTATGTTCTATCGTTGGGTCTTTCATTGATATTAATAGCGTTCTTTCTATGATATCTACGTAAGAATTTAGCTCACTAAGTTCTAATATATCGATAAAAACTAACATTTCTTCTCGTCGGTTACCGCCGTGCACTAGTGCACTCAATATAAATTCAAGTGCTTTCTGCCATTTTTTTAGGTTTGCATAACAAATAGCTATTCCTTTGAAAGCTTGAATAGATAGGGGATCAAGTTTTAGTATAAATTCATATCCAACGATAGCTTCTAGGTATTCCCCTTTCGCAATGAGCTTAGTACAACCGTTCAAGTATTGCTTAACCAATATAGTTCTATTCCTGTGTTTTCATCTTAATTCATAATAAAATATTGTATGCGTAAACGATTACCAATTGATATCTCTATACGGCAAAATGGGCGAATAATAGTTATCAGTAGGTTGTGTTTTTACATCATATATTCTATCAGAAAATAAACATGTATAAACAATATGCTTGCAACTTACTAATATGAAATATAGTTGAGATATATATATAGGGTTTAAGGAGGTACGCTCTTGGCAAGAGTCAGTATTGTTGCCATAATAGCGCGTTTTAACGCCATGAGACGTTAAGCATACTTTTAAATTATTCAAGGTCACAAATGAAAAAGATACTTGTCACTGGTGGGGCTGGCTTCATTGGTAGTGCAGTTGTTCGATATTTACTGTCTGAAACAAAATATCAGGTTTTAAATCTTGATAAACTTACCTATGCGGGAAATTTGTTATCTTTGGGAAATGCTGATAACAATCCTAACTATCGGTTTGTTAAAGGCGATATTTGTGATCCTCAATTGGTGAATCAGCTATTTTTAGATTTTCAGCCGGATATTGTCATGCATCTAGCAGCAGAGTCTCATGTTGATCGTTCTATTGATGGCCCAGCAGAATTTATCAAAACCAATATTCTTGGTACATTTACTTTGTTAGACAATGCAAAAAACTATTGGCAAGAGTTGCCTGAGTCGAAAAAAGATGCATTTCGTTTTCATCATATCTCTACTGATGAAGTTTATGGTGATTTAGGTAATACCG
>Ga0209292_1005832_pt1 | contig 12380 bp, 8 predicted proteins | sample GOMGulsemesocosm_2_FD_184634 | JGI IMG/M metagenome (GOLD analysis project Ga0209292, IMG submission 184634) | Methane-oxidizing microbial communities from mesocosms in the Gulf of Mexico - GOM9C Gulf of Mexico (SPAdes) (version 2) | ecosystem: Environmental > Aquatic > Marine > Cold seeps...
GTTTTCTCTGGCTGCTCTAATGGAAACATATGACCCGTATTGGGCATCTCGATCATATTAATATCATTTTTTTTAGTGAATCTTTTCACCGCGCTCTGTGTGCAAACTCCATTTTGAGCATAAATTAAGGTAGCCGGTAAATTTAATTTTTTCTTAAAACTGCCAAGATTTACTGGAAGAGTTCTAAACACTTCTGTTTCGACCTCTGCTGAGAATAATAATTCTTGTTTTTGATTTCTATTAACAATGGCATGAGTGGCATAATCTGACAGACACCTAGGATCAAAGTTTTTAAATAAAGCTTTATGCTTAAATTGATTCACCATATCAGCATTTAAAGGCCATTGCTTCCGCCTTATACTTGCTTTACCAGCTGGCGATATTTTATCAAACAACTTAGATCCTTTAAGTAATTTCATCATAAATGCAGTCGCGCCTGTAAACGCGGGAGGATCTAGCATGATGACACATTTAAACAGGTCAGGTCTTTGACATGCTGCCATAAACGAAATAACCCCACCAAAAGAGTGACCTATATTGATTACTTTTTCACTGTCTCTTTTAAGCGTTCTTTTTTGCATGATCACAAACTCAATTAATTCATCAACAAGATATTGCCAATTATGAGTGATCGAATACAAAGGGTTATGACCATACTTTTCTAACGCGATAATTTTAAAGTCATCACCAAACATATCTAAGAATGTAGTGTAGCTTTTAGCTGGAAAGCCATTCGCGTGAACAAAGTTTATGATGTTATTATTCATTTCAAATACCAATTATAGAGTTATAACTCTACTTTAAGTTAGCAAAACAAAATATCAATTATTGACTGTAATAGCTAATATTATTAACACGCAATTGAGTACGCTAAACTTAAGTATAAACATGTTTGCTTCTTTTGAATTCATGAGGCTCGCATCTAACAGTACCTAGGTATATAATACAGCGCGGATATTTTAGAGTATGGTTATGGAACGTAATACAGTTGTATTAGTAGATGTTAACGATGTTGAGTTAGGCTCTGCTGACAAAATGCAAGCCCATGAAAAAGGCCTATTACATCGTGCTTTTTCAATTTTTATCGTGCGTGAAATTAATGGACTCAAAGAAGTTTTATTACAACAACGCGCGTTAACTAAATATCATTGTGCAGGTTTGTGGAGTAATACATGCTGTTCTCATCCTCAGTCAAACGAAGATTTAAAACAATCAGCACTCAATCGTCTCTTTGAAGAATTAGGCTTTACAGTGAATGATATTACTTGGGTAGATAGCCATTGTTATAAAGCTAAATTATCTAACAATTTAATTGAACATGAGTTTGATCATTTATTTGTAAAAAAACTTACAACTGTAGAATATAAAGATTTAAAATTATGCCCAAATCCAATAGAAGTCAATGCGACTGACTGGCTAAGTATAGAAAAGATTAAGCAAGATATCATAGATACTCCTGAAAAATTTACACCTTGGTTTGCTGATACGTTTTATAAAGTGCTTAACAAATTATAATAGAAGGTAAATGAAGCTTTAAGTTAAATAACTTCACTTTTACATAAATATTTTTCAAAAACACTGCATAGTGCTTTTTTATCTATGGGTTTTGTCAAATAATCATTCATTCCAACTGCAAATGCTTTCTCAAAGTCTTGTTTCATTGCATTTGCTGACAGTCCACAAATGATAAGATCAGAAAGTCCAATCGCCCTTAACTGCTTAGTCGCAGTATATCCATCCATAATCGGCATTTGAATGTCCATTAGAATTAAATCATATTTATTTTCTTTATTTATTTTATCTAAAGCTTGCTGCCCATCATTAGCAACATCATAAGTTAATCCAAACGATTTCAATATTTTAGTTATCACTATTTGGTTTATCATATTATCTTCAACAACTAATATATGTGCTTCAAATTTTTGAGGAGTATCTTCTATAATTTTATTGTTTATTAAAGTATTACTCATCTTTTTTGATAGAAAAATAGATTCTATAAATTGCTTGAAATGGGTAAATGTAAATGGAGAAAACAACTTTGAATCAGGTAATTTCAGGTTATTCAATAACAGCTGTTTCTCAATACTTTTATCTATGATCAGAACGATATTTAAATGCTTAAACTTTACATTTATGTATTCGTAAATTTTAAGGTAGTCTTTTAGAGTATGTATATCGATCAAAATTATAGATGAATTACATTGATTTGACTGAATATCCCTCACTAACTTAATTGATTGATATTTAGCCTTAATACCTAATTCTTCAATATAATCACTTGGTATAAAAGGTTCTTTATGTGATAAAAAGTATTGAAAGCTATCAAAACTAGTTTCTAAATTGTTTTTATATACTTTGTTTTGTTCAAACCCAACTTTAAAATTACAAGTGAAAGTACTTCCTTTTCCTAACTGAGAGTCGACCAATATTTCACCACTCATTAATTTAACAAGTTGTTTAGCTATTGAGAGACCTAGCCCTGTACCGCCAAATTTACGGCTGGTTGATTCATCGGCTTGATTGAAAGAGGCAAATATATTGCGTTGTTGATCCTCATTCATGCCAATACCTGTATCTATTATCGTAGCGCTTAGGTTTATTTTTTTAAAATCCTCAGTAGGTTCACACTTTATTAAAATTTCAACATACCCAACCTGTGTAAACTTAATCGCGTTATTACATAAATTAAAAAGGACTTGGCTGATCCTTAATGGATCTCCCACTAATATATCGGGTAATGAGGGAGAGCAATAAAATTTTAATGATAGATTTTTGCTTTGTGCAATTATGCTAATGTTAGATAAAAATGATTCAAAAAATAAACTTGTTTCAAATGGCGTATTTTCAATAGTAAGTTTGCCAGCTTCGATCTTCGAGAAATCTAAAATATCATTGATTACGCCCATTAATATTTGAGTTGAAAATGAGACTTTAGCTAGGTCATCTCTTTGCTCCTGTGTGAGCTCACTACTTAGCACGATATCTAATAAGCCTATAATGCCATTCATCGGTGTTCTTATTTCATGGCTCATATTAGCTAAAAAGGCACTTTTTGACTTTGATGCATGTTCAGCCTTAATTTTTTCTTTAACAAGTTCACGATTTAATGTTGCTTGTGATTCATTGTGTTGCTGCGTTTGCGAAATCAGCCTTTTTAATTCAATGTTTTTATTATGAAATACATTAGCTGCTCTCGCTAACATTCCAATTTCATCACTTCGATATATCCCAGGTATATCTTTAATTTCACCTTCTATAATTAATTTACTAAAAGTTTCAGAAATATACCGCATAGGTTCAATAATACGAACAAATAGAAATAACCCAATTATAAGAACACATATGATTGAAATTACACTTGCAATATTTTGAATATAAATAGAGCTGGTAATCTCTTCAGCCAACATTTGATTATGTGCTACGAAGTCAGATCGAGATTCTTCATTTAATTGTTTAGCTAATATAGATATTGTCTTTAGCGATTCATATAAAGAGAGCTTTATTAATAAATTGTTATTTGATGGCTTAAGCTGATTAAACATAATTGTATTTAAAGCTGATTGAAAATTTAAAAGCTCAGTTCTTGAATCAATCAAATATTGATTCAAAGCAGCAATATTAATTTTTTCAATGGAATTGATATTATTTAATAAATCCTCTATTACTGCATTCACTTTTAGAATATCAGCATGTGTTACATTAGTGCTTGTATAAATATTAAAGTTTTGTATTTTAGATATGTTATTTTTAAAGACTGTTATTAATTGAGCTTGATGGCTACTGCTTGAATTTTCATTAAAACTATTTAACTTCAATAATACTGTATTAGATAAACTAGTTTGCAGAATTATTAAAATAATAAAACTCAGAAAAGGTATAATCGTTTGTATTCTGATTGAATTGAACACAGCTTGTTCTCTTTTAGGTATACATTGAAGGTGAATCAGATAAAAACATAATTACCCTCAAAGATTTACATGTTAATAATCTAAGGGTAAAAAGTGTCTGTTTCATATAACCTCCTGTAAAATTAGCGCTTTGAACTATCTATGAGTCGCTATTTTTAAAACACATAGGGCATTAATAGAATTAATAAAATTATAAATGCCTTGTAGCTAACTCATTGTTTATCTATTTATAAATTAGTCTATTAAATGCTTTAGTTCAAAATAATATAGTGATTTTAATTTTAATTTTATAAAGCTTAGTATTAGAAACCCATTATTTTTCATAGAAAAAATCAAACAAATATACAAACCACCGTACGTAAAACACTCTTTTCAGGAAGTTATTACTACATTGTAAAGATTTTAATTGTACTGCAAAACAAAATAATCATAAATAAAAAGACAAATAACCAATAAAAACAAGCCATTGAGAATTGCATACTTTATGTGTTTACAATCATTAACACAACACATGTTAATTTTATGTTTCATTTGTTTTTTTAGTGTTACCTTGATGTTCCCCAATAAGGGCTGACAACAATTATAAATAGACACATCCAGGGTAATAATTATGAAAAATACAACAACTAAAACGATGATTATGACAGCTAGTGCTTTATCTTTAGCTGTTTCAACGGCTTTATATGCCGCACCAAAAGGTGTTCAACTAACAGATAATGCTATTAGCTCAGTTGCATCATCACCTTTACCTAAACGCTTTATTATTAAATACAAACAAAACAGCACAGTTGGAATGGATGACAACTTTGCAGCTTTTGCTTCTGAAGATATGTCAGTAGCATCAACAGTAAAAAACAAATTACAAAGCCTTGGTGGAAAAATTAAAGCAGAGCATAAAAATATCAATATCATTGCGGCAGAATTAAGTGCATCAGATGCCATCGCTTTGAGCTTTGATAGCAATGTTGAATATGTTGAAGAAGATTTACCTCGCCGTTTAATGGCCCAAAGTGTTCCTTACGGTATTGGCATGGTTCAAGCCGATCAAGTAGATGACAGTGTTGCATCTGCAAGCTCTGGCGGTAAGAAAATTTGTGTTATCGATTCAGGTTTAGACTTGCCTCACGAAGATATGGGTACTCGTGGTGATACTATCTCAGGTACTAATGACAGCGGAACGGGTAACTGGTACGCGCACGGTGGACCACATGGTACTCACGTAGCAGGAACAATCGCTGCTTTAAATAATGGTATTGGCGTTCGCGGTGTAATTGGTACTAACCCAAATATGCACATCATCAAAGTATTTAATGAAGCTGGTTGGGGATATTCTTCTGATTTAGTAAATGCAATTGATACATGTAAAAATAATGGTTCTGATGTTATTAATATGAGCCTAGGTGGAACAGGTTCGAGTATTTCAGAAAAAAATGGTATTCAAGCGGCATATGATGCTGGTGTTTTACTTATTGCTGCTGCTGGTAATGATGGCGTAGTAACAAAAACGACCGACGTTGAAAGTTTCCCAGCTTCTTATGATTCAGTAATGTCTGTTGCTGCAATTGATAGTGCTAAAGTACTTGCTGATTTCTCTCAAAAAAATAGTCAAGTTGAAATCTCAGGTCCAGGTGTTGATGTATATTCTACTTACCCTGAAGGCGGAGGTTCTGTAGTTGAAGTTTCAGTAGCTGGCACTGGTTACACTGCAAATGCAATGGAAAATCAAGGTACTGCAAGTGGCTCGTTATATAACTTAGGAACAGGTGAAGCGATTGATAATGGTGCTTCAGGCCGTATCTGTTTAATTCAACGTGGTAACATTTCTTTTCATGATAAAGTAAAAGCTTGTCAAGATAGTGGTGGTGTAGGTGCAATTATTTATAATAATGCAGCTGGTAGCTTTGGTGGCACTTTAGGGGATACTAATGCAACATCTATTCCTGGTGTAACAGTATCTGATACTGATGGCGCAACAATGTTAGCTAATATCGGTATGAGCGCTAGCATTAATATAGGAGCTGGTAACTACGGTAAAATGAGTGGTACTTCTATGGCTTCTCCTCATGTTGCTGGTGTTGCTGCACTTGTATGGAGTCATCATCCTTCTTGTACTAACGTAGAAATACGTAATGTACTTAATACTACAGCACAAGATCTTGGTGATTCAGGTCGTGACGTTAAGTTCGGTTATGGTTTAGCTCAAACTAAAGATGCAATAGACTACATCACTGCAAATGGTTGTGATGGTAACGGAACAGGTCCTGGCCCAGTTGAACCGCCAGTAGGAAATACTGTGCTTGAAAATGGCGTTGCAAAAACAGGTTTAACTGCAACATCAGGTAATGACGTTGTTTACACTATGGAAGTACCAGCAGGCGCAACTGATATATCATTTGCAATGGCAGGTGGTTCTGGTGATGCTGATATGTATGTTAAATTTGGTTCAACACCAACAGATAACAGCTATGATTGTCGTCCTTATGAAAGTGGTAATTCTGAGTCATGTACTGTGACTGATACGGCAGGTACTTATTATGTACGTGTTAAAGCTTATAGTAGCTTTGCTGATGTAAGTTTAACTGGTAGCTACACAGCTGCAGATACTGGTGGTGGCAATGGTGGTGCTGTTCAACCAGTAGACGAAACTGTAACTAATGTTTCTGTAGCAAGAAAAAGCTGGACACGTTATACATACGACTTAACTGCAGGTTATGCTGATTTAACTATCGCAATTTCTGGCGGTTCAGGTGATGCTGACTTATATGTTACTCAAGGTAAGCAATCTACTAAAACAACATATGATTGTCGTCCTTATGAAAATGGTAATGCTGAATCATGTACATTTGCTTCTCCAGCAGCTGGTACTTGGTACATAGACATTTATGGATACTCTGCGGCGTCTAATATGACACTTACACTTCAAGGTACTCCTGAATAAATAAAATAATTTCCCCAAATTGATTTTATAAAGGGCAACAGCAGTTGCCCTTTTTTTATGGTTAAAATCTTGATTAAATAGTTATTTACTGTCATTTTTAAAGTAACTTAATATTTGGATACTTATATATGGCAAACTGGTTAACCGCAAAAGTTACAAATATAAAGTGGTGGAATGATAAATTATTTTCATTGGTGATTAGTGCTCCGATTGAACCTTTTAAAGCTGGTCAGTTTACTAAGTTAGCTATGAACGTTGATGGAAAGCGAGTAGCAAGAGCATACTCTTTTGTAAATGCACCAAAAAATTGCGATTTAGAATTTTATTTAATAAAAGTAGATGAAGGAAATTTATCCTGTCCTCTAGCCAATTTAAAAATTGGCGACAACATAGAAGTTTCATCTATTGCTTCTGGTTTTTTTACAATTGAGGAAGTTCCAAAAGCAGAGCAATTATGGATGTTGTCAACAGGTACAGCAATAGGGCCGTTTTTATCAATATTACAACAAGGAGATGTATGGACAAGATTTGATGAAATAGTGTTAGTGCATGCAGTTAGAACACTTGCTGATTTATCATATCAAAAGTTAATAAAAAATCTATGCGACACACACGCTAAACTTAAATATGTTCCAATTGTAAGTAGAGAAAATAACCCAACAGGATTAGTTGGTAGAGTCCCTCAATTGATAAAATCTGGTGAATTAGAAAAATTTGTTTCTATTATACCCTCAATTGAATCGAGTCAATTTATGATTTGTGGAAATCCTGAAATGGTAAAAGATACAAGTTTCGCTTTAAATCAGTTGGGATATGAACGAAATCGTCGTAGATCCCCAGGACAGATCACAGTTGAACAATATTGGTAATATAAAAATGAAGTCATTCTGTTAGCAATATTCATTGTGTAACAAAGTTATCATTTTGCCTACAATTTCATCTGCAATACAGTAATAAATAGTTTGAGATTCTCTTCTGGTTTTAACTAATCCTTCCTTTCTCAATTTGGCTAAATGCTGAGATAGACTAGATTGGCTTAAGTCAATAAGTTCATTTAGTTGTGTTACGGACATTTCTTCCATTCCCAAATGACATAAAATAATGAGTCTATTTTCATTAGCCATAGATTTAAGTATTTTGGCTGCTTTTTTTGCATTTTCATGCATTTCAGTTAGGTGTATTTCTTTCATATCAGTATTTTAAGCTAAGTAGGATTAATAAATGAAAGGTAAGTATATATGACCCAAGTTTAATGCAATAGCATTATGTATATTGCACAGTGCTAAATTAGATTTTACTAATGTAATAAATTTAAGTATTCTTCAAAAAAGAACTTAGCTAAGGATCTAAATTGGATAATTTGTACGTTTATTTGCCTCCATTATTTGGAGGTTTTTTGATTGGATGTTCAGTGCTTATCTTAATGGTCAGTATTGGTCGCATTGCCGGTATAAGTGGCATCTCGAGAGGTTTATTAGAAAAAAGTGCACAAGGCGGGATATCTTGGCGTATATCATTTTTATCGGGGTTAATTATAGGTCCATTTATACTTCAAATATTTATACCAGCAACATTACCTTTTAGAGACGAGCTTCCTTTGAGTCTAATACTTATTTCAGGTTTATTAGTCGGTTTTGGTTCCCACTTAGGAAGTGGATGTACTAGTGGTCATGGTGTTTGTGGAGTAGGGCGGTTATCTATTCGTTCAATTGCTGCCACTTGCTTATTTATGCTTACTGGCGCTATTACTATTTATATTGTTCGTCATATTTTAGGGGCATAAGCTAATTAAACATATATATGTTTTTTTCTCAGGAATCTTATTCAGTTTTGGTCTAGTTATATCCACCATGATTAACCCAACTGTCGTTTTAAATTTTTTAGATGCCTTTGGAACTTGGGATCCTGCTTTAATCTTCGTTATGGTAGGTGCTTTATTAACTGTTGGTATTGGGTTTAAAGTAATATTTAAGAATTTCACTCCAATTTTTGATAAAAAATTTCATATACCAATAAATAATGAAATTGATACAAAATTAATTTTAGGCTCAATTATATTTGGTATAGGTTGGGGGCTTTCTGGATATTGTCCAGGTCCTGCTATTGCAAGTATATCTTACGGACAATTTAACGTTTTTGGATTTATAGTCGCTATGTTCGTTGGCTTTAAAGTATCTCAGTTGCTTCAATCTCGTAGTGATCAAGCGTAAATTATGGCTTAATATTTTGATATAACGATAGAATAGAATCTAAAGACATAAATATGATTTTATAAAATGTTAATAATAAAGTGATTATTTAAACATTTTATTATTATAAAAATGGGCTCTTATACAAAGTCAAACTTATATCATGCTTATATTTGTATTTAATATAGTTTTACTGGCGTTGCAGCCCCTTTTACCGTTAAAATCACATCATTATTTCAATGTTATATTTTAAGGCTAGAATTCAGATGGGAAGAGCTTTCCAGAATAAAAAAAATGATATAGCTAAAACAGCTGGTCAAAAAACAAAAATTTACTCAAAGTATGGTAAAGAGATTTATGTTTGTGCTAAAAATGGTGGAGTTGATCCTGATGGCAATCTATCATTACGTCGCTTAATTGAACGCGCAAAAAAAGATCAAGTACCAGGTCATGTAATAGACCGTGCTATTGATAAAGCGAAAGGCGGCGGCGGTGAAGATTACAGTTCAACACGCTATGAAGGCTATGCACCGGGCAGCACTATGATAATAGTTGATTGCTTAACAGATAATAACAGCAGAACTTTTGCTGATGTTCGTGTTTGTTTCACCAAAGCAAAATCAAAGATTGGCGCTCAAAACTCTGTTTCTCATATGTTTGATCATTTAGCTATCTTTGTTTTTGATGGGGATGATGATGAAGTTGTACTTGAAGCACTTATGATGGCTGATGTGGATGTTACTGATGTAGAATGCGAAGATGGAAAAATCACTGTTTTTGCACCACATACCGAGTTTAATAAAACTAAAACAGTATTAGATGAGATGGGTGTGACATTAGATGTTGAAGAAATTTCTTTTGTGCCACAATCTATGACAGCCATATCGGGTGACGATGTAGAAGTTTTTGAACGTTTTCTGGACATGCTAGAAGACTGTGATGATGTTCAAAACGTATATCATAACGCTGAATTTTAATATCTAATTTTTAACTTTTATAAACCGCATTGGCTAATCACCGTTGCGGTTTTTTTATATCCAAATATATATAAATCCCTATTATTAATTGCAGTTATTGCATTAAATCCCATCAAATCAAATTTAGTAACAATTAATTAAATTATTTTAAGAATTATTTACCTACCAACAGATTATACTAATTAACTGTTTTTAAACACTTATTTACATATGATTAAATCACGGAAATAAAATAACGCCAAAAACGCATTGCATACAATATACTTAATGTTATATATTCAATTTAGAAACACGTTATTAACATTTGTTTCTAAGTTGATATGGAAGATTTGGACACCTGTTACAAACAATTTTAAGGTTTGTTTACAGTGAAGGAGCCTCTGAACCTAGAGTTAAGTGCCCTGTTATTTGAGCAATAAAGTGAATTAATATGAAGATAACTACAAAAAAAACATTATTAGCAAGCGCCGTTCTATTTTCGTTAAATATGGGTTCAGCTCAGGCTGCCCAATTATGTGGCACTAAAACATTAGATCGGCAGGGCGAAGTACCTGTAAACCAAATGCAATGTATTACAGACTACGGTCATTATCTTTTTATTAATGTCCCTTATGAAAATAGTCAGGTAACTATTACAACATCAGGCGGTACATTTTCTGGTTCTGATGCTGACATAATTTTATATGATGGCGATGATTGGAGCGGTAATGAAGAACAATCAAGTAAAACATCCGGTACTAATGATGAAAACCTTTCATTTACATCAAGAGCTGGAAATCGATATTTTAGAATTTCAGGTAATATAGAACAAACAAGTTTAATGGTTACTGTTACAGGCGGTGACGTTCCTCCTCCTATGAGTGATTACATTGTTTTTGATACTAATATACAAGTTTCTCTTCCTGCTCCAACTATTTCATCTAAAGCAGGATATGGTAATACAATCCCAACTATTTTAGCTGCAAGTTATAGCGATTTTGAAGGGATTGCCAGTGCAAGTGAAGACCCTATTACTGATGTTGCTCAAGCTTTACACTACTTAGCAAGTACAAATAACTTATCAGATCCTGATTTAAATCAGATCCTATATTTCTTAGGGTCTTATAAATATTATGCAGCAGATATGACTGATGCAGAAGCTTCAGAGTTAAGTATCGCATTACAAGCTGTGGCAAAAATGAATGGGTTTTTAGGTAAAGATGGTGCTGTAATTCAAGAAGGGTATGCTAAAGCATTAAATAACTTCGAACGTAAAGCAGGCGCTGTTTATTTCAAAGATCATCTTCCACATTTGTTAGCAATTATTCAAACGCATTCATTAACATCAAATCCATTTTCAATTAGTAATGCTGGTGATGCAACTATGGCATTATTAGGAGCAATTGGCTCTGCAGCATATTATGGTGATGCCAGTGTAAAATCTGCTATTAATACAAATATGCTAGACGTATTATCAGTATTACGTTCTTTTGCATTTTTAGGTGAAACATCATTAGATATGCGTTGGTCAACCGAAGCAGACAGAAAATGGATTTTACCACATACTATGATTGCCCTTGGAAAAGTGTCTAGCATTGGGACTGATGAAGCTAAAGCGCGCTTTGATAGTACGGTGCTAGAAACTCGCGATAAAGTTATTAATGATATCTCTGTAGAAACAACTGAAAAAATTATTACAAAAAATTATTTAGAGTCAGCAGGACGATTATGTGAATCGACAGATCCTCTATTTGGTAGTTGTGTTGTACCACCCAAAGAAGAAGATATACTGACTGTTTCACATGCATGTACTGATAAAATTACAATCAGAGCACAGAGCAGTATTAGTCAAGCTACCCTAGACCAATCTTGTGCTGATATGGCATTACAAGAAACTGAATTTCATGCATTTTTTAATACCAATGGCTCACCTGTAACAGGTGATAAAAACGATACAATTGAAGTAATTGCTTTTGCAAGTCCAGCTGACTATGAAAAATATGCACCTGAATTTTTTGGCATAAGCACCGATAATGGTGGTATGTATTTAGAAGGCACACCTGAATCTGATACAAATCAAGCAAGATTTATTGCAATGCAATGTCCAGATGATTGGGTCGGTGGTTCATGTCAATATATAGATCAAATCTATAATCTACGTCATGAATTTGTACATTACTTAGATGGTAGATATGTAAAAGCAGGTTCATATGGATCTTTTGATTACAATGTATCTTGGTCAGAAGGTATGGCTGAATATATGGCAAATGGCAATGATCACCCAAGAACTTTAAACACTCTAAAAGGTAAAACAATACCACCTTTATATAACTTGTTATTTATGGCCTACGGTTATGATGAGCTATATCCTTGGAGTTACTTCGCTATG
>Ga0209292_1005834_pt1 | contig 12377 bp, 10 predicted proteins | sample GOMGulsemesocosm_2_FD_184634 | JGI IMG/M metagenome (GOLD analysis project Ga0209292, IMG submission 184634) | Methane-oxidizing microbial communities from mesocosms in the Gulf of Mexico - GOM9C Gulf of Mexico (SPAdes) (version 2) | ecosystem: Environmental > Aquatic > Marine > Cold seeps...
TTGCGCTACTTCTAACTTGAACTCTGGTGAGTAAGTTGCTCTTGTTCGTTTAGTCATATTAATACCTGGTTAGTTAAAGTGAGTGTATCACCTCTAACCAGATGGCCAAATTCATTGTGCCACTTCAGGAACCTAATAATCCCGAGCAAGCTCATCTCAATAATAAGGACGACTGGGATGATATTGTATCTGACTTGGAGGCTTACTAATGAACCAATTACCTCAAGACAAAGAAGATAAGCAAAAAGCGTTTATTAACGTGTTTGTAGAGCATCCAATCCTCACTACCATCATGGAAGATTTTGATCGCCTAAGGTACAACAAAAAGCTAGGCGGCGAACAGCAATGCATGTTACTTACCGGCGACACCGGCTCAGGTAAGTCCTCAGTTATTAACCATTACCTCGCTAGCACTAAAGTGGATAACACCGCTAGAGAGGCAATGCATATACCGATACTGGTTACTAGAATCCCTAGCAAACCCTCATTAGAAACTACCATCGTCGAGCTACTGAAGGATCTCGGTCAGTTTGGCTGCTTTAATAATAATCAAAGGTCGAAATCAAACGCGCAGGGCTTAACTGAAAACTTAATTACGCATCTCAAAAGTTGCGGCACTGAATTGATCATAATTAACGAATTTCAAGAGTTAATCGAATTTAAAAGTGGGCGTAATAGACAGGAAATAGCCAATCGACTCAAATATATAAATGAAGAAGCTCAAATCCCAATTGTGCTAGTTGGTATGCCATGGGCTGAGCATATTGCCAATGAACCTCAATGGTCATCAAGATTAACTATTAGGAGGAAAATCCCATATTTTAAATTGTCACAAGAGCCAAAAGTTTTTATCAGTCTTTTGATGGGGTTAGCTCAAAGGATGCCGTTGAGTGTGACGCCAGACTTTAAAGATAAGAAAATAGCATTTTCTCTGTTTTCTGCTTCAAGTGGCTGTTTGAGAAAATTAAAAGTTATATTAAATGAGGCACTTAAGTTGGCTCTTATTGAAGATGCGCCGACAGTAACGACGCAGCATTTGTCTAGAGTTTATGAAACGTATGGTTTTGATGACGGCAACCCATTTAATTTGGAAATTAATGAACTCACCGCACGAGAAGTCTTAAAATACTCAAGTTATGATATTGGTGCTGTTCGTGACGACGAAGCGCTAATACCTACTACTTATACTGATAAATTGCCTATCTCTCAGCTGCTAAAAAAGTAACTCGCTTTCGCGCCAAAGCGAGACAGTCATGCAATGTTCGTTGTCCTCGGTTATAGATTTTTGAAATACACTTTCTTATAAATAATCAAACACTAACTTGATTGATGCTCAAATAAATTCAATATCTCTGCCCCCTTGATTACTTGATTACAAACTTATATTCCTCTAATTCACCCGCTTCTTTTTCGGCTTTAGCGATAGCTGCACTACTAACAAATTCGTAAGATAGATCAGGATTATCCTCCATCATTCTGCCAATTCTAGCCCAGTGCTCAATTTGTTTAGAAGGTGAGCGACAAAGCGCTTCACCTATGATTTTTGCTTTTAAAACTAACGTTTCTTCTAACCTAATACTTGTAGTAGCCATAATAAAACCCCGTGTTAATATTCTACTATTGTCTCCCAATGCCACAATAAAGACAAAAATCGAACTAGTTTGGCTCACGTTCTGGTTAGTTTAGTGTCAAAAGGCTATCCAATCGCCAATGTTGACCTAATATTCCATCTCGCTATCTCGCTATCTCGCTATCTCGCTATCTCGCTATCTCGCAATAGCGCTTTAAGACTGGCTTAAATGAGCTGTGAGATTTGTTTAGTTCGCCGTACTTTCCCTAATACATTATTATTCATTGATTCTATAACTAAAACCAAATGATTGAGCATTTCTTGTGCCACCAGTTAATTGGTGTTAAATTTCGGCCTAAGTGTGTGGGACATTAAAAGCTATTGAATTTCATTATATTTTTGTGTTCTAAATTTGTGCAGCGCTAAATAAATGGTTTAAATATTAATGGAATTAAATTGATGAGAATAAAATGCAAGTATTAGATGATATTTGGGCTTCTATAAAAGGGAATGTTAAGACTCGTATTAATGACCCCATTATTGGAACTTTTGTTCTTTCTTGGGCTTTATGCAATTGGGACAGATTGGCACTATTATTTTTGGGTACAGAAAAGCTTGAAACAAGAATAAATAAGATTTCACTAGATATGGCATTTCTGAATGAGCCGTCTCTATTATGGAATAATTATGATTTATTATTACTGCCTGTAACATTAACTGTCTTTTACATTTTTATTTTACCTCATTTAGCTCACATAATAGAGAAACAACTTAAGCCGACTCAAATAAATAGACATGATCACACTGTTGATCTGGATTTAAATAAAGCTATTAAACAAAAAGAACTTAATAAAGCACGCCTAAGGGCTAATCCTGATAATGATTTTTTGGCTCAAGAAGTAAAAATCGATCTAGAAAGAGAAAAAAGTGAAGCTGACCTGATTAGAGCCGATGCGGAGACTGCAATAAATAAGCAGGTTGAATCAAAAGCGAAAGCAACTGCCGCTGAATTAGACTTGGAAAAACGTGAACATCAAGCTGAAACCGAAAAAAGAACTTTGGCTATTAGTACAGCAAAACAAAAGGCTGTACTAGCTTCTCATAATTTTCCTTCGGCATATCTATTTATTGAATTACTTTCGGAAAGTGTGAAAGCTGATGATGTGGTTCTGTCTCTCAGCGGATTGACTCATTGTGTGGCAACTACCTTTGGATATAAAGACTTCAGTGCTTTGTTAAATGACAAAAAATTTACCAATGAAAACTTGGAACGAATGAAATATGTGCTACTTGATACTGATTTGTTAACGTCAGAATTAACCAATATATTAGAGGATGAAGAAATTGAGGAATTTGACAGCGAATGGCTTTTTGGTCATTTAGAAATGATATTTGATGCATTGCCTTATGAACTGATTTATCAGGAGACATTGGCAGAAAAAATTCAAGAAGAAATTGAAGCCGATAGCTTTGGGTTACTAGAAGAAGACGGTGTGATAGGTGGGATGGCAGAAACTAATACCATATTTGAAGAAGTTGATGAAATAATTATAGATAAATATGAATATGATAATAAGGAGAGCGTATTTATTGTAAGTTTATCTGGTTCAGCAAGTGGCTCACATAGAAGTGATTCTGATATTGGAGGCCAAGGGATAGACATATCGGTAGAGGCAACATGTCGAGCCATTATTGGTAAGTATGGTCTCCTAGAACATGATATTAAAGCATATGCTACCCCAATGAGTTATGAATAATTAGGGGGGCAGATAAAATTGAGTAACATCCGAATAATTAGTTTCCTCTGGATAGATTGTTTTCCATACAAAACCTAATCCCTAAACCAACATTGGCACAATAAATTCTATCTCGCTATGTGCCCCAAAGCTTCTTATTTTTGTTTAATAAACGGCTAAACCCTGAGTCAAATGTAACCACGTTATTAATGAATGGTAATTCTTTGTTATTAATAGATTTAAGTGTTAAATTTAACGTTAAAACACATTGCGTTAAAAGGATTTGAAATGAGTGATACTGTCATCGGTATTTCGTTATTTGCACTGATTATCATGGGCATTATTTTATTGCCTTTATATTTTAAGCAGAAGTTAAAAATCAAAACACTTATCTCTGAACAAGAGGAATTACATGAATTAAGTACTTCCCAAAAAGAAAAAATCAAATCTTATCAATATTTGGACCCTGTTATTGATGCTAACGCTGAAGCACTTCGTATTATTGATGAGGCAACTGAAGCGTCAATAACGGCTGCTTTAAAAGCAAAAGAGGACGCGGACAGGGTTACTAAAGTAGCCAATGAATATTCTGAAAATCAAAAGAACAAAAGTGACTCAATTCTTGAAACTTCTAAAAAAAGAGCGGAAAAAACAGTTGAACTATCTCAAACCAAAGCAGAGCGGATTGTTCATGATGCTGTTCAAAAAGCTAACTGCACTATTGAAGTCTCAAAGGATGAATCTGAAGAAATTGTTTTAGCAGCAAAGCGAGAGAGGCACAACGCTAAAGACTATTTTGCCAAACAAACAGCCAAAAGTGATGCAACTTTGGAAGCTGCCAAACAAAGTGCCGATAAAATAATAGAGTTTGCTCAAGCTGAAGCCAAGACAATTGCTGGTGATGCACTTGAGGCTAAAAGCAAAGCTGACCAATACACCCGTACTGTAAAAGCGATGAGAAACACCATTGATGGATACGGTGATGAATACATTATTCCATGTCATTCACTGCTTGATGATTTAGCTGAAGATTTTAGTCACAAAGATGCTGGCGTGGAACTAAAGCGAGCGAGAGATCATTCAAAAGCATTAATTAAAAATAGCCAAGCTGCCAAGTGTGATTATGTTGAAGAACGCCGGAAATCAACCGCTGTGCGGTTTATTGCGGATGCATTTAATGGCAAGTGCGATAGTATTTTGTCCAAAGTTAAACATGATAACTACGGTAAGTTGCAACAAGCAATTCTTGATGCTTTTGATTTAGTGAACATTAACGGTGAGGCTTTTAAAAACGCTGTTATTACTAAGATCTATCTTGAGGCACGTTTAGATGAATTGAAATGGGCCATAGCAACCAAAGAACTTCAACTTATTGAACGCGAAGAACAGCGAGCGATCAAAGAACAAATTCGTGAAGAAGAACGAGCTCGTAAAGAGTATGAAAAAGCGATCAAGGAAGCCGAAAAGGAAGAACGCTTATTGCTCAAAGCCAAAGCTGAGGCCGAAAAACATCTAGCAGCGGCAACCGCTGAACAGCGTGAAATTTATGAACTTCAGTTAAAAGAACTAGAAGGCAAATTACAGTTAGCCGAAGACAAAAATAAACGTGCGTTATCAATGGCACAGCAAACCCGTATGGGGCATGTTTACATTATTTCTAATATCGGTTCCTTCGGTGAAAATGTTTATAAAGTGGGTATGACACGACGGTTAGAGCCTATGGATAGAGTGAAAGAGCTGGGTGATGCATCTGTACCATTTACTTTTGATGTGCACGCGATGATCAATCATGACGATGCGCCAAGGCTTGAAAAAGAGCTGCACAAGAAATTTAGTAACAGCCGAGTAAACCAAGTTAACCATCGAAAAGAATTTTTCAATATAAGCTTAACAGAGCTGAAACAAGCTATTGTCGATATGGGCATTGAAACGCATTGGACCATGGCGTCCGACGCGCAGGAATACAGAGAATCAATCGCTATTAAGATGAAAGACAGAGAAAGCATGACTGCAGCCATTGCATAATAATTTTTAATTCATAAAGCGATCTTTAGAGAAACATAATGAAAGCAGTGCCATCTTACGGAAAAGATAGAGGTTGGATATGGGAAATAGACACGCCTTTTGGATTGAAATTAGCAAACCTAATCACACAACAACTTGCTAAAGATAAGGTTCTATATAATCAAGAGGTGAAGTTAACTTCCCGAGAAAATCAGCGATATAAATGCGCCCATTGTGGCTCTTCGTTATATCTCAACCGGAATCAAACTAACGGTGCTCACTTTGCCCATTACTCACCACAAATAGATGACTTAGGATATGAAAAAGTAAAGGAATGTCCTTTTTACACCGGTGATACCAAATCAACGTTTTTGTCTGAAATAAGCAAGGGTGAAGGTGCTTGGCATTTTATGACCAAGCATCAAGTTGCATTGATACTATCCAGCGATCCCTTTGTTGATAGTTCAAGTGTATCAGTAGAAAAGTATATTACTGATCATGAGAGTAATGAGAAACGTAGACCCGATATTAGCTTTGCTGACGTTAATGGACAGTCTTGGGTTATTGAGCTGACAAATCATTGGATGAACCCAAGTATTGCTGCTAATCGAGAAGCCTTTTTTATTAAAAACAATATCAATGTTGTTTGGTTGATGTCACCAACGCTGGAAGCAACACACCCTAATATTTTTGAATTTGTTCAATATGGATTATCTGGAACACTAAATTGTTCTATTAGGGATAATTGTCATTTTAATGCCTTTAGTTTTTCAGACGCTGAGTTAGAACTGTCACGGCAACAACAGAAATTAATCATTAATACTTTAATCCCCGATTTTTACCTTGAGAGGTCGACCAACAGTATTGAGAGTCGCATTAATACCAAGCGAACCTCTTTAGATAATCTTTCCTTCATTGATGGAAATACAATCCCATACCTGGTTAATCGCGGGCAAAATTATAAAGCTGTATTAAGTCAGCAGTTTACTGTTGTTGATGCTCAGAAAGTTAAAATTCAGTGGAATGTTTTTGCACAACAGCAGAGGGAGAAATTGGACAAAGATACAGATAGTTTTGTCAGTTGCATGCATGCTCACTTGGAAGGTTATGAGCACGATTTGTCTGACGATAATGTGACAATAAAGAAAATAAAATCAGTGAAATTAAGGGCAGAAAAAGAATTTGAATCGCTGATTGTAAGGGCGCCATACAGAGAAAAATTGATAATATTAAAAGAAAAATACCTTGCTAATCTTGATCAAAGAATTCGAATTCAAAGAGAGATAAATTATACTACTATTATGTTCGAATTTATCGAATTAACAGACAGAATTAAAAGTTGCTCAATCGATACAATAGAAAAAATCGAGCAAGAAATTAACAGTATACTTGACGAATGGCGCGATAATGATGCCCAGCAGCAGAGTGAACATATGCATGCAATACTATGCAACCAGAAACACGATTTAGTCTGTGAACTTGTGCCGACGTTAAGGACGATAAGTAACTTGAGTGGGCTATACAATGACAAAATAAATTATGTTGAAATGCTAAAAAAGTGGTATTGGTTATATATAGAAAGAGCAAAAATTAGCACTAATGAATATATATTTCGATATATAACAAATAAACTCCACGGTATGATAGCTGATTTTGACAATAGCCATGCACATGTAATTAGGACGCAAAAAGGTAAGATATTGTCTGAACAGCAAATAAAGATTAATGAAGCACTTGATCATTGTAAGGCATTAGTGCCGTAGTGATATTTACTGACCACTACAAACTACCTATTTCAGTTAAGACAGGGCTAGTTTTTTTCTATCGAATAAAAGACATCACTAACTCTTGTATCTGTATTATCTTGATGTGTAACAAGTACTTTTCTCCCTGAATAGAGCATTTCTGGGATATATAATATAAATTCTACTCTGCTATTCGGCTGTAAATAACCGAATGGTCCGTTTATTAAACTTTCGACTTCTTTTTTATCAATATCATAAAGAAAGAAATTTAATTGACATGGTAGGCCTATATTGGATTGATTGTGAGCATAAACTTTAAATTCAATTTTTTTTTCACCTACAACGCACATAGCCGCATTAGTTGGAACATTAAATATAGATGGCAATGATTGAAAAATAGAACCGCTAATTACTTCTTCTACTACCAATTGAAGGGCTGTTGGGAGCTTCTTATCCTTCCCTCTTGGAGCTCGGGGGTTATATTTTTTTTCAGTTACTCCGGATCTAACAATAGGATTTCTGGCTCGAGACCTAGAAACACCTCTTGATACCAAACGCCTAGCTGCTTGCCTACTTCCAGCCCTAACCATACCTCGAAGAAGTATCCGAAGGATAATGGGGAAGAATGCATACAAGGGCTTTGAAAATAAAGTGGCGAAGGGTAATAAAATTATTGCTAAAATAACTCGACGGCGTTTCATGTTAATAACAATCCGGATTCGGAATAATAATAACGCTATTACCTTTTCTTTCGATCCTGAGGCATTTATATTGCTTTTCAATGTAAAAAATCATTTGATTCATCTCCTCTACTGATTGCTCCAGCTTCTTGTTTTTCTGTAGCGCAGAGGCCAATTTTTTATTAGCTTTCTTAGTTGCTATATCCTGTACTCCAATTGTAGATTTGGCTATTTCGATCGGAAGGTTTATTAAATCACCAATTGAAGAAATAATTGGAATTCTTCCCGATGACGAACAGCCAGAAAGATTCATGAAAATTACAGCAAGAGATATTTTAGCTAAAATAGTCACAAAACCTCCAATAGTTTGCATTAGCATAAATTTTCCAAAAACTTAAACCTTCTATAACTATAGTAAAAGCATTCGATTTTTCAAATAACTTATCGTGTAAAAATTAGGGGAAGCTTTAACGTAAGGTGTTATTTATTCAATTCGCGATACTCTTATCGTGGGTTACCGAACCACATTATTATTTCTAGTCTAAAAAGATAAAGTATAAGCGACTTCTTGTATCGCTAATTTATTGGTGTTAAGTTACGAAATAATCACGAGGAATAACAAAAGATGTTGATTTTGTTGTATTTTATTGGGTTTTTATTTTGATTGAGTGATAGCGACTTTTAAGGCGTAATAACCAGCCTTGTCGGGCGGTAACATTCACCTAATTTAGTTGGTGCAACACTTAACGACAACATAGCCAATGTTATTAGGCCAGAGTTTTTGGAGAATTAAATGTATTTTTTGACGACATTACATAGCGACTTACAATTCATATTGGCTAATGGACTTAGCATTTCGTCACCGATCACATTGTTAACGGAGTTGATTGTTTTTAATAAAAAGACAAACGATTATTGCAATGTGGCTACTTCAAGTGGCTTGACTAGTAAAAGAGAGTTGGTCGTAGATGATCACTTGTTGGCCGCTAAGCAATTATTAAATGCTGATATTCCATTCTACAACACCAAAAAACAAGCCCTTGAAACGGCCAAATTATTGAAGTTAAGATCTTACCGATGCGTAAAATTGGTTAATCTAACTGGTTAGTTATGCTATGAATCAGCAGTATTTATTCATAGAGCAAAAATTGCTGCTTTATAAAATTATGACCCCTCCACCAAAAATAGGCTATAAATAAACTTAGTATTCCTAAGTTGTGGTGTGGTGATGCAGTTACTAATTCGTCCTAAGCCTGAAATTGATGAGTCGTTAGAAAGTTACTTCTTGCGGTTATCTACCAAAAACCTCTTTGACTCTTATCAGTATTTTAGTGATGCATTGTGGCAATGGTTGATGGAGTTTGATCATGAGGCTGCTGGCGCTTTTCCCCGTGAACTGAGTTTGTTGAATGTCTATCATGCGGATCGCACCAGTAGTTTAAGAGTTCGCGCTTTTCAGTTGGTGCAAAGGCTTACCGATAATGAAGAGTTACCTTTACTTAAGCTCGCAATAACCAATTCAAATATCAAATATGCTAAGGGATTAGTGGCTGTTTTACTCAATGGTGTTGCCATTCCTCGTTGTTTTTTACGCACCGATACAATCCCCGTTTGTCCTGAGTGCTTAAAAGAGTCACCATATATTCGTCAAAACTGGCATATAGAGCCATATAAAGCCTGTCATCATCATAAATCTGAATTATTACATCAATGCCCTGAGTGTTATGAAAGTTTAAATTATCAACTCTCAGAGAGTATCACGCTATGTGTTTGTGGCTTTGATTTAACTAAAGCATCAACAAAACAGGCGAGTAAAGCCGATCAGTTGTTAAGCCAAGCAGTCGCTGGTGACTTAAATGACCCAACTAATCCGCTATTAGCAACCACAGATCTATCTATTCGATTTGGCGCAATATTATGGTACTTGCGCCATCAACAAAACAATGTGCAAGAATTGGTTATTCAGGATTGTTGTGCCGGTGTTTCACAAGCGATTAGTTACTTCGCCAGTTGGCCGCATGATTTACATCATGAGCTCGATAACCTTGTTAATGGTGCCGAATTAAAACTTATCAATAAATTTAATAAAACGGGGTTTTCAACCATCTTCGGAGATTTGATCTTGTCTTGTCGAAATATACCTGTGCGAGATACTCAACATAACTTCATTTTAAATACGCTAACAAACTATCTAGCTGAGTTAGTACGGTTAAACCCTAAGGCAAAGCAAGCAAACATTGCTGATCTGCTGTTATCAGTACTGGAAGTCTCAATATTATTAAGTACTAGCCATGATCAAGTATACCGCCTGTATCAGGAAGGGTATTTAGAACTTAGCTTCACGCCAAAACTGCATGAGAAATTGCCACCTCATCAACCGGCATTCTACTTGCGGCAGGTTATCGAGCTGAGGACTGCAAAAATGCAGTCCCTTTGCATGCAATCGCAGCACTACTTACCAGCGTGGTGACAATATGCATATCAATGAGATATTAGAAAATAAAGACTTTAAAGCGCGTGATCTTCAATTGCGGAAGATGCTAGCGCCATATACCGAGTCATTGACAGTAGATGGCAGCGAAAAAATGATGTTAGTTATTTTATTAAACATGACGCTAAAACGTGATGACGTTGCTGATTTGTGTGATGTGACACTGGCTAAAAAACTATTACAGGATCAGTCTTACTTAGATCATTGCATTGACGAAGTTCAATGGTTCCACACTCACAATCTAAAATATCCTGATATTCGGGTTAGTCATCAGCGGCTCTTGGCACCAGTGTTATCGCCAAGACGTGATGTGATCACTAGCGCAAGTGAACCACTGATATTTGGTTGGTCGCATGATAGTGCACAGGTAAACCATGCTAAATTATTTTGTGGTATGTTCGAGTGGCAAGGGAAACTGACTAACTTAGCTCAGCTATTAATTGCCAAAGAAGGTTGCTGGATTAGCTGTTTAGTAAAGTTGGGGATGAGTAAAAAGCGCGTAACGGTGATGAGCGACTTGCTAACATCGTTGCTTCCGTTATCCGATTTCCCTAACGAGGTAAGCCCATTCTCTACACAAGTATTAGTGCCAAAAGACAACGATTACATTGCTGTAACGCCAGTTGTTAGCCAAAGCCTGCAAGCTAAAATTCAACGACTCGCTTTTGATAAAAAACTTAAAAGTATTGCTGTTAATCATATAAGAGCAAGTAGTGTCGGTGATCTTGCGTCATCGCTAGCTGGTAAAGTTAGGGCCATTAGATACTTACCGCCAGTTTGGAATGGCAATCAATATAGTTATAGTCACTCAAGGTCCAATTTATTAAAAACAGGTAAAAGTGTTTTTTATGATGGTGCGATAAAAAACAAGCAATTTGTTAATGCGATGGCCGTTATTGCGGAGCTTAAACCGGCAATAACGTTAAAGCTAAGGCGTCAACAAAGAGTAGCCGCATTGCGCTACGTTAGAATGCAATTAGCAAGCTGGTTAGCGCCGCTAATGGAGTGGCGAGATGCATTAGTCAAATCTGGCGATAAACTGTTAGATATCGATATCGACAGTATTGAATATCAATTACTGACGTTCGGAGATAGTCAATTGCCATCACTAATTATGCCACTTAACACTCACTTTCATCGGCAGATTCAATATAATCGTCATACTGCGATGTTTGCCTTTCATCCAGAATTATTGCTACCAATCCGCACTCAATTGAAATGGCTGCTTAACGAGCTATCGCAGGATAAAAAAGGCGAGAATGAGCCTGAACGTCATGTTTGCTATCTGCATCTATCAAATTTAAGAGTCACCGATGCTAACGCATTAGCTAATCCTTATCTGGTTGGCATTCCGTCACTAAGCGCTTTAGGGGGCTGGAGCCATAATTTTGAGCGCAGGCTTAACCGACTCCTTAAAGATAATGTTGCCGTGATAGGCAGTGCTTGGTTCATCAGTCACTACAAACTACTGACCAACAAAGAGCTGCCAGAGCCAAGTCGGCTAGTTTATAAAAAGAAAATTTCCGATATCAAACGACCAGGTATTATTGATAATCATCTATGTGATATGACGATAGATTTGGTGATTAAAATTGCGATAACACCGCATTCAGACACACCGTTAGCGCAACAACTACCATTAATTCAAGCAGCAATGCCATCTCGTTTTGCAGGTGGAACGTTACAAGCGCCTTTGATTGCACAAGAGGTAAACTGGGCTCAAATTTATAATACCCCCACTGAATTATTCAAACCATTAGCGATACTGCCGCGCAATGGCTGCTGGATTTACCCTACAAGCGAAAAAGCTACTTCACTAGAGCAGCTTACCGATGTTATGGCGTTAAATCCTAGGCTAAGACCTGCGGCATTGGGGTATATTGCCTTGGAAAACCCAACTGAGCGCGCTGGGGCAAGGGAGAGTAAGCACTGTTATGCAGAGCCTGTAATTGGGTTGGTTAACTGTGTAACGCCGATTGAAACGAGGTTGGCTGGCGTTGATAAGTTTATGGACAATGCATTTTGGCAATTTTATGTTGAAAATGAGGCTATGCTTATGCAAACAGCTAATCGTGAGTAATTGCAATGAAGTTATGTAATCAGCTTAGTTATGTTCGTTCTCTATCGCCCGGCAAAGCGGTGTTCTTTTAC
>Ga0209292_1005835_pt1 | contig 12377 bp, 9 predicted proteins | sample GOMGulsemesocosm_2_FD_184634 | JGI IMG/M metagenome (GOLD analysis project Ga0209292, IMG submission 184634) | Methane-oxidizing microbial communities from mesocosms in the Gulf of Mexico - GOM9C Gulf of Mexico (SPAdes) (version 2) | ecosystem: Environmental > Aquatic > Marine > Cold seeps...
TATGCGCGCTGAATTGATGGCGTTGAAAAATGATGATCCGGCTTTTGCCGCCTTAGAGGGTGATCTAAAAAGACTGTTGATCTCATGGTTCGATATCGGTTTTCTCACGCTAGATAGCATTACCTGGGATTCGCCCGCGTCACTGCTTGAAAAATTAATCGCCTATGAGTCGGTTCATGAAATTTGCAGTTGGGATGATCTAAAAAATCGTCTGGACTCAGATCGTCGCTGTTATGCATTTTTACATCCGCACATGCTCGGTGAACCTTTAATTTTTGTTGAAGTGGCACTGACAACTGGGCTGGCACGAAATGTACAAGATCTTCTGGATGAGACTGCACCAGTAGATGATTTAGAACAGATGGATACGGCTATTTTCTACTCTATATCTAATGCTCAGAAAGGATTGGCGGGCATTAGTTTTGGCAATTTCCTGATCAAGAGAGTGGTGGCTAAGTTGTCTGAGGAGTTTCCTCATATCAATAACTTTGCCACACTGTCACCAATTGTCAGTTTCCGTCGTTGGTTAACGGAGCAGTTAGCCAATGATAAAGCAGATTTTTTAACCAAATCTGAACAAAAATCGCTTGCCCTGCAGTGTGAGCGATTGGGGGTCGACTCAAGTCTTCGAAATCTACTTGATATCCCGAATTGGCCGAAAGACAGTCAAATATGTGAAGTTTTGCAACCTTTGCTCACACGCTTAGCTGCGTATTATCTCAGCGGAGAAAAGCGCAGCAATGGTCGAGCTTTTGATCCGGTAGCACACTTTCACCTGACAAATGGTGCACACATCGAGCAATTGAATTGGATGGGTGATCGGTCGGAAAAAGGTCTGCGCCAGTCATATGGACTTATGGTGAATTATCTCTACCGGCTTGATCGGATTGAATCCAATAGCGCTGCTTACGTGGAGCTTGGAGAGGCGGCTACTTCTCAAGCGGTAAAAGCATTACTAAAAAAATAGAAATAAATACTGAAAGTTCAAATTTAGATGTGTTCAATATGACTAATATAAAAAGGAAGATAGCATGGCAGATTACCAAGCTCCCCTGAAAGATATGAATTTTGTGCTCAATGAGCTAGTGAAGATAAAAGAGCTAGCCACCATTCCCGGTTACGAAGACGCTTTACCAGAACTGGTTTCATGTATTCTTGACCAAGCAAGTAAGCTAGCAAGTGAGGTGGTCTCCCCACTAAATGCCTACGGCGATATGCACGGCGTTAAGATACATAATAAGAATGAAGTAAAGACACCCGAAGGGTTTAAAAGTGCTTACCAACAATTTGCTGATGGCGGTTGGGGATCATTGCAGTTTGAGCCAGCACATGGTGGTCAGGGCTTGCCATTTACCCTAGCTATTCCCGTGCAGGAAATGTGGCACTCTGCCAATATGGCCTGGGGATTGTGTCCGTTGTTGACTCAAGGTGCCGTGGAAGCAATACAGGCTAATGCTAGTGACGCGCTAAAATCCCGTTATCTGCCCCAAATGATTGCTGGCCGCTGGAGCGGCACGATGAATCTCACTGAGCCTCAAGCAGGTTCAGATATGGCGACTTTACGAACCCGTGCAGAGCGGGAAGGGGATCACTACCGAATTACCGGGCAGAAAATTTTTATCACCTGGGGTGAGCACGATTTGGTGGATAATATCGTACATTTGGTACTGGCTCGCCTGCAAGATGCTCCGCCAGGAGTAAAAGGGATATCACTGTTTATCGTGCCTAAATTTTTGGTCAATGACGATGGCTCTTTAGGGGAGCGTAATGACTGTAATGTTACTTCTCTGGAACACAAGATTGGTATTCACGCCAGTCCTACCTGTGTTATGAGTTATGGCGATAACGGTGGTGCAATTGGTTACCTAGTGGGCGAAGAGAACAAAGGCTTGGTTTGCATGTTCAGCATGATGAACAATGCGCGGCTGACTGTCGGTTTGCAAGGGGTAGCAATTGCCGAGCGTTCTTATCAATTAGCTAGAGATTACGCTAAGGAGCGTCCTCAGGGTATTGCACCGGGGGAATCTGAGCTTGGTATGATCATTAAACATCCGGATGTGCGTAGGATGTTAATGACGATGCGTGCTCTCACTGAAGCAACCCGCGCGTTGACCTATGTGGCCTGTGCAAGTACGGATTATCAAGAAAAACATCCAGATGAAGACGTTAGAAAGCATCACAAAGCGCGGGCAGCCTTATTAACGCCCGTTGTGAAGGGCTGGAGTACAGAAGTTGGCCTAGAAGTCACCTCTATAGGCGTGCAGGTTCACGGCGGTATGGGCTTTATCGAAGAAACTGGTGCGGGTCAGTATTACCGTGATGCACGAATTTTGCCAATATACGAGGGTACCAATGGCATTCAGGCTTTAGATTTAGTCGTGCGAAAAACGCTGTTTGACCAGGGTGCTGCTATGGATAGTTTGTTGCAGGAGATGCGAGCACTGGTAGCAGACGTAGAGCAGAGCACGAATACATTGAAGGCTGAGTCAAAGGCTTTTGCCCTTGGTGTCGAGGCGTTAGCCGAGGCCAAAGTACTGTTATTGGAAGAAGCAAAAGGGGACATCAATTGGTCAGGGTCGGTCAGTTTCAATTATTTGATGCTGATGGGGTCAGTATGCGGAGCATGGCAAATGTTAATGGCTGCACAAGTGGCTGAAGCTCAACTAACTTCAGCAGGCTGTGATACTTCTTTTTATAGTGCCAAGTTGGCAACGGCACGTTTTTATCTGGACCAGATCTTGCCGCGCTACCTAAGTCATGCGGCGATGATCAAAAGCGGTAGTCAGTCGATTATGGCAATGGATGAGAATTTATTCTAATTACGGCATCGTTGCTACAAAACTGGTGCTATGGCTATGCATTTATGCATCAAATGATGATAGCGTGCGGTAAATTTTTATTTGAGGACTAATCATGTATATAAACGGTGAATGGCTGACGACTGAAAAAACCTTTGCGGTCTATAACCCAGCATGCGGGGAAGAGATCGGCCAAGTGGCTGATGGTGAGCGCCATCATGCCGTAATGGCAATTGAGGCAGCCCAAGCCGCTTTTACTGGCTGGGCTGGAGCTACTGCTTATCAACGTTCCGAGTGTCTGTATCGCGCCTATGAACTGATGGTAGAGCGAAAGCAACAGCTAGCAGAGTTGATGACCCGCGAGCAGGGTAAACCTCTGAAAGCATCGCTTAATGAAGTGCAGTATGGCGCCGATTTTCTGCGTTGGTATGCCGAAGAAGCCAAGCGTGTTTACGGTGAAACCATTCCTTCGGCTAGGTCAGATCAGCGCTTCTTGATCCACCAGCAACCCGTGGGAGTCGTGGCTGCGATCACACCTTGGAATTATCCCGTTTCAATGATTACTCGTAAGGTGGCGCCCGCTATCGCCGCCGGTTGTACCATAGTGTTGAAACCGGCGGAAGCCACACCCTTGTGTGCTATGGCTGTGTTTGAAATTTTACATGATGCCGGAGTGCCTGCCGGTGTGGTGAATCTTGTCACCAGTGCCGAGCCCAAACCGATAGGGGAAGAGTTCTGTACCAATGTCTTGGTTAAGAAATTAACTTTTACCGGCTCTACACCGGTCGGAAAAATGCTTGCCCGTGATGCGGCGCTGCAACTCAAGCGCGTCTCTATGGAGTTGGGCGGCCATGCACCCTTTATTGTGTTCGATGATGCTGATCCGGTACACGCCGCCAAAGGGGTAGCGCTGATTAAGTTTCTTAATGCTGGGCAAGCCTGCATCAGCCCTAATCGTATTTTTGTACAACGCTCAATAGTCGAATTATTCCTGAATACGCTTAAAGAACGTGTCAGTAAGTTGCAGGCGGGGAATGGCCTAGAACCTGGAGTGACAATAGGCCCTCTGGTGAACCAAGCCGCTGTGGATAAAGTGGACAGTCAAGTTGTCGATGCCTTGGCCAAAGGCGCAACACTGCTTCATGGAGGAGAACGGCTGGTCGGCGGAAATATGACAAATGGGCATTTTTACGCGCCGACCCTATTAAGTAATGTCAGCTCAGATATGTTGATTTATCGCGAGGAAACTTTTGGTCCGGTGGCTGCTGTGATTGCTTTTGATTCGGAGGACGAGGTACTGGCCATGGCTAATGACACTAATTATGGTCTAGCGGCGTATGTATATACGCAAAACCTGTCAAGGGCAATGCGTACTTTCGAAGGATTACAATTTGGTATTATCGGTATTAACGATATTAATCCTACTAGCGCAGCGGCGCCTTTTGGCGGCATGAAAGAGAGCGGGCTCGGGCGTGAGGGTGCACGTGATGGCCTTAAAGAGTATTTAGAAACCAAGCTAGGAGGTTTCTCCATTTGATTTAGCATAGCTATTTTTAATAGTACGAGTGTATAGATATATTAATTTAAATGCGCGGTGGACGGTTCTAAAGTGCCACCGTTTCCATAGTTATACCATTTGAAAATGATCACTTAGTTAATGTAATTGGTATTACACCGAGTCGAGTTGAAAGGCAATAAGACCAACCTAATCTGGAGTATAATAATGACAAATAAAAACCATCAACTAGCCCGAAATCCAGCCAACTTTGTGCCGTTGACGCCGCTGTCCTTTCTACATCGAACCGCGGACATTTACCCACAACGCGAGTCCCTGATTTACAACGACCTACGCTACACTTGGTCACAAACACGCAATCGCTGTACCCGTTTTGCTTCTAGTCTGGTCGCGCGAGGCATTGGTAAAAATGATACGGTCTCCGTGTTTGCTTTTAACACTCCCGAAATGTTCGAATGCCATTTTTCTATTCCTATGGCGGGCGCTGTTCTGAACACCATAAATACACGCATTGACGCCCAGAGCTTGGCCTACATAATTGACCACGCCGAATCGAAGGCAATTATCGTCGACCGTCAGCTTTTGCCGATACTTAAGGAAGCGTTGAGCAACTGCAAATTGCAACCTGAAATCATCATCATTGATGACTCTGCCGCCACTGAAAAGCCAGCACTGCCAGGCGATATCAAATTCACTTTTTACCAAGAACTGCTTGATCAGGGAGATGATGGTTTTGCATGGCTAGCGCCGGAAGATGAATGGCAGTCACTGGCACTTAATTACACGTCGGGAACCACAGGTTTACCTAAAGGTGTAATCTACCATCACAGAGGAGCTTACTTGATGGGCATGGGAACAGCCATGTCTTGGGCTCTACCCTCGCATCCGCGCTATCTTTATACGGTGCCAATGTTCCATTGCAATGGTTGGGGGCATGTTTGGACTATGACAGCGACAGCAGCAACTATTATTTGTATTCGTGCGTTTACGCCTGGCGCTGTTTTCAAGCTGATCGAACAACATAAGGTTACTCATTTCGGCGGTGCTCCAGTCGTTCTTAATATGCTTGCCAACGCACCTGCATCGGAACAGATAAAATTTGATCGCACCATTCATGTGATTACGGCTGGATCACCACCTTCAGCCAGTGTTCTTGAAAGCATGAACCAGTTTGGCTTCGAAATTATGCATGTTTATGGGCTCACCGAAACCAACGGCCACATATTGCAGGCGGCACCACAAGAATACTGGCAAGAACACAGCATTCAAAAACAGGCTGAGTTAAAGTCTCGTCAGGGTGTACGTTTTTCGATGACTGAAAAGGTCGATATAATCGACCCTGAAAGTGGTGAATCGGTTCCGTGGGACTCTACAACCATGGGCGAAATTGCAATACGTGGTAATACGGTAATGAAGGGGTACTTGAAAGATCCGGAGGCGACCGACAAAGCCTTTCAAAATGGCTGGTTTATGAGCGGTGATCTAGCGGTGGTTCATCCCGACGGCTATATTCAAGTGAAGGATCGCCTTAAGGATATTATCATTTCTGGTGGCGAAAATATTTCTTCAATCGAAGTCGAAAATGTTCTTTACAAACACCCTGCAGTGAGTGAAGCCGCGGTAGTAGCACTTGCCGACGAACAATGGGGTGAAGTTCCTTGTGCGTTTGTAGAACTGAAGGTAGGGCAAGAAGCCAGCGAAAATGAACTCATTCAGTTCTGTGGGAACAACATGGCTCGGTTTAAACGACCCAAAAAGATAGTATTCGGGGAACTGCCGAAAACCGCTACCGGAAAAATTCAAAAAAATGTGTTGCGTACACTGGCTATTTAACCTGCCTTTAGTTTTTTGTACCACAACATTTTTGCCAACTATATTCTGCCCTTTAATAGGGGCTTAAAACCTAAAATGGAATGGCTTAATGTCAGGTGATTCTTAACGCTACTGGCAGAAGATGGTGATGAAAAAGGCGCACAAGAAAACCGTGGTGATGGCCTAATTGTCATTACTAGCAAATATCAATGGCAATCAGAGCAAGCTGCTTAGGGAACTAATCTAGCGATTAAACAATTTTTATGCCCAACGAAATGACAAGATCTCTACTATGATTAAACTAGCGTTTCTCTAAAATAATAAGGCAGAGCAAACATGCTGAATAGAGCTAGTTATTTGATTTTGTGTGTTTTGTTAACAAAAGTGCTGATATTTGATAGTTCATTAGTGCTTGCTGAACAAAATAAGGCTGATTATGTCGATGAGATGAACATTGAATTTATACTTATCAAGCCAGGCCATTTTATTATGGGCAGGGATGCCAATGTTAAGATAGGATATGATCCTGAACTACCTGCTCACGAGGTTGAAATCAAACAATCATTCTATCTCGCCAAATATGAAACCACCCAAGCTCAGTGGCAATTGGTGATGAATAACAACCCGGCTAATTTTGTTGATCCCAGGCGGCCAGTGGAAAATATCAGTTTTAAAGATATACAAAAATACATCAATAAACTTAACCAACTTTATCCAAAGTTAACTTACCGCTTGCCAACGGAAGCTCAATGGGAATACGCTGTCAGAGCGGGTACTGATAGCGTCTATTTCTTTGGTGCTAGCGAAGGCTGGTTAAGCAATTATGGCTGGTATATCAGCAACACGCCCAGTGGTACTCAACCTGTGGGCCTATTGGCTGCTAATGCTTGGGGATTGCACGATATGTATGGCAATGTTGCTGAATGGGTAGAGGATTGCTGGCATGTAAATTACATTGATGCCCCAAAAGATGGCAGCTCCTGGCTTGACAATACCGACTGGTTTACCAATAACTGTAAAGAACGGGTATTGCGTGGCGGCTCTTGGTTCAGCCCCGCATTTGAACTGCGTTCAGCCTACAGGTTTAAACATTTCAATTTTAACCGTTCACAACACAAAGGTTTTAGGCTGGCTCTGGACAAATAAACTAATACCAATAACAATGCTCGATTAAGATTAACTCATCCTTTGGCTGCTTTAATAACGACCCAAAGTTATACTATTTGTATGTACGGTTTAACCCTTTTCCTACAAACATTATAAAAACCATTCACGGTCATAAAGTAAATTGTTAAGCATCTGCTTACGTTCCCTGTTTAATTTTTATGTGCTATTGTCCTTTCACTGTCTCAGGGACATCCTTTGTTGTGAGGTTCTCAGCTAGCTGAGTAGTTTAATAACCAAAAACGAGAAAGGTGCATAGAGGTACAGCAAGTGAAGTAAATTTACAGGGATGAAACCATTAAGGTTTAAAACGCCTTAGAGAGCTTATATCCTCTAAATTCATGAATATCCCAACCAATAAAATATCGTATATTGGACTGCACCGGGTGCAGTTTATCAGCAGCACCTTTAATGCCTCCATGATTAATCCGTTTGGAATAATACCATTTGCATTAATTAAGGTTACAGAATTCAATGAGAATAAATTTTCAAGAACAAGGCGCTTGATTGAGTAATAGCTGGCGTGTGTGATTGAAAGCAAGGATGTTATAGGATATTTAAGCCATTTGAAAATGATCAATTAATTAGTGTAATTGGTATAACAACAGCTTTAAAGGCTTCCACTGTAAAAATTTTTATATAGTTCTGTTAATAAGAAGCTTTAATTCTAAATAATTCAATTATTAAGATTAACGGATCAGAGTAATGTTTGTTAATGAACTTTCAGTAACAAGGTGATGGCATGTTAACTAAGCTAACAAAACCCCGTGTATATTTTGCTGGCATCTGTAGTTTAATGGTGACCGTTGGTGTGGCTCGTTTCTCCTATAGCCTGTTATTACCGATAATGCAGAACAACGCAGGGCTGACTGAATCCGGCGGAGGTTGGTTAGCTACTACAAACTATATGGGCTACATGTTAGGCGTATTACTTGCTGCCAGCCTACACAACCTAAACCACAAATACTACTTGCACCGAGTTTATCTTATATTGAGTATTATCACCTGTGCAGCAATGGTGATAACTACCGATATGATTACTTGGGCGGTATTACGATTTATTGCCGGAATCTGTGCTTCAGGGGGTATGATCATTGCCTCTGGTCTGATCTTAAAATGGCTAGTTAACAATAATCATCGTGCAGAACTAGGCATACATTTTTCCGGTGTAGGGTTGAGCATTATTGTTACCTCGTTACTGGTAGAAGTGATGCTGGCTATGTCAGCCAACTGGCAGCAACAGTGGCTAGCCTTAGCTGTTATGGCTGCAATGTTCGCTATTCCAGCATGGTTATGGATGCCGCATCCTTCTGCAGATGGCCAAGCGAGGGCTACCGCTAAAGATAACCCTCCAGGTAAAAATTTCACATCGCTGATGATGTTGGCCTATTTTTGTGCCGGCTATGGCTATGTTGTCAGCTCTACCTTTATTGTGGATATTGTCGAGGGTGTTGAAAGCCTGCAGGGACAAGGAGGGCTTGCTTTTATATTAATTGGCTTAGCGGCGACCCCTGCAGCTCTCATATGGGACAGGATTGCTCGAAGTATCGGCTATCTTAAAGCATTGTTAGCCGCATATATATTGCAGGCTGTAGGGATTATTCTCCCTGCAATAAATGACACTTTACCTGTTGTTATATTAAGTGCGTTGCTGTTTGGTGGCACTTTTATCGCCTGTGTCAGTCTAGTGTTGACGATGGCGGGAAAGTTTTATCCAAGCAACCCAGCTAAGTTCATGGGAACAATGACCTTGGCTTTTGGTGCAGCGCAGATCATCGCACCCGTTTGTACAGGGTATCTTGCGGAAGCTTTTGGTAACTATAACCTTGGGCTCTATCTATCTGCCGCTATCATGGTCATTGGCGCTATATTTGTACTTGGGCTGTTAGGTATTGAGAGAGGCGCTGTGGAAAAGAAAAATATCGAGACAGCAACCAAGACTCGCACGGGTTAATCATGAAACATTTTTTATTCACTTGATTTTCAGGAGGGAAAGTCAGAATGCTATTATCAATCAATAAAAAAGTAATGACCGGATTAGGTTTGTGTTTGGCATTATCAGCATAGGTTGTTGCTGAAACTGTGTTACGTATTACCACTTGCTTGCCACCAGGACACATAATGAACGCTGATAATGACTTCCAGGGTGCCGCAGTTAACCGTAGTCCTGAACACCGTGTGTTCAGGGCGGAAATATCATGTTAACCGTAGGCTTCCCGATACGAGCCGGGCTTGCACAATAGTTAATAGTCAACTTCCTTAGGTAAAACTTATCGGCTCAGGGACATAGTTACTTACAAACACCCCAGAAGACGAGTCTATTATAGCGAAAATTAAAGGAGAGATAAGCTTTTTTTAACTGGTAGGAGCTAAGTGTTGTCAATTTAATCGGTTTACGCTTGCTTCTTATTCGTTGGCGCTATTGCTTGTTCAATTGTAGACTGTAATAGAGCTATTCTTTTTTTATTCTCTCGTTGTTCCGATTTTAATTTTTGTTGAGTAACTAATAACTCATTCGTTAAATTTAATGCAGTCATCAAAATCGCTTGGTCTGGGGAAGAAATAGACTTGCAATCATTTGTTTTGGTTAATCGCTGTGTTAATTCTGCAGCGGCACTGAGTAGAGCGCTCTCTTGTCCAATAGGACAAGCGACTTTAAGTTTACGATCAATAATATTGATTTCAACTGTGCGTTGACTCATTAGTGACAATTCCAAGGATAATTAGCAATTTAATGGCAATAACTTGCACTATAACTGTGCTGATTTTGCTATGCAAGCAAATGTATATCTTTATGTGATTTATCATGCCTTTTTGGTGTGGCAATGTTAGGATAGGGCTATAGTTTTCTTTCCTTTATTTTAAGTTATTAGCCATGTCTGAACATTCATCTCAAAGAAGCAAACTCGATTTTGCTTCAGCTCAAGCCGTCATTACCACCGAAAACATTCAAAGTCACGCAAGCGAAATTCATGGTGTACTCACTGGATTAGTTTGTGCAGGTTTTACTTTTGAAGAACAAAACTATATTGGTATGCTAAATGACTTATTTAATAATGGCGAAATTTTTCCAGAGCCAGTGAAAGCTGTTATTAAACAAATGTATAGTGAGTTATGGGCCGATATTCTTGACGATGATTATGCTTTTCAATTGATGTTGCCTGATGATGATGATTCAATTGTTGAACGTGGTCATGGGTTAAGTAACTGGGTTCAAGGTTTTAATTTAGGTTTTGGGCTACAGCAGAAAAATAGCCCAGTAACGTCAAGTGAAGTAAAAGAAGTGTTAACTGACTTTGCAGAAATAGCGAATCTGTCTGATGAAATGGAAGAAGATGAAGATACTGAACAAGCCTATTTTGAGATCAGTGAATATGTCCGAATTTCAGCTTTATTATGTTTCACTGAGTTAGGTTCATCGCCAGCAATGGTTGATAATAAAAATACTGACAATACCATTCATTAAAGCTGTTTATTAGAGAAGTAATGATTATAGTGCCCGAAACAACGCCGACTCAATTACCTGGTATCGATAGTTTACCTATGAGCGATTTCAAAACTCATCGAGCTAATTTTTTCGAAAAAATGCAACCTAACAGTATCGCCATCTTTGGCGCTGCTAGTGAAGTGACTCGTAGTAATGATACTGAATACGCTTTTTGTCAAAATAAGCAATTTTATTATTTAACCGGTTTTAATGAACCGGATGCTTTACTTGTGCTACTTAAAGTAGATAACAATGAGCAATCAATATTATTTTCTTTGCCAAAAGATAAAAGCCATGAAGTGTGGCATGGTCGTAGAGTCGGTCAAGAACAAGCTTGTTTGCATTATAATTTTGATCAAAGTTTCGTTCTTGCTGAACTTACCAGCTTATTACCAGAATATTTAAATGGCTTGAGCCAAGTTTATTTTTGTTTTGATAATAGTGAAATGTCACCACAAGTCTTTACTTGGTTATCACAGGTTAGAGCAACTGTTCGTCAAGGTAATAAAGTACCTGAAGTGTTAATTGATGCTAGTCCAATTATTAACGAGTTACGCTTAATTAAAAGTGCTAATGAAATAGCATTGATGCGCCAAGTTAATTTTATTTCTGGGCTAGCTCATCAACGAGCAATGAAAAATACTGCAGTTGGAAAGTTTGAATACCAAATAGAAACTGAATTATTGCATGAGTTTTCGCGTCATGGCGCGCGTCATCCTGCCTATGCGAGCATAGTTGCTGGTGGCAATAACGCAAATATTTTACATTACACCGACAATGGTGAAACCCTGAAAGACAATGATCTGTTATTAATTGATGCTGGTGGTGAATTATCTGGTTATGCTGCTGATATTACCCGAACCTTCCCTGTTAATGGCAAGTTCACTGCGCCACAAAAATTATTATATCAACTTGTGCTTGATACTCAATTAGCGGTCATCTCAGTGATAAAACCCGGTATTACTTTCGCTAAGCTAAATAAAATAGCGAACGAGCGTTTAACCCAAGGGTTAATTGATTTAGGCATTTTATCCGGCGATTTAACGCAATTACTCAATGATAAAGCGAGTAAAAAATATTTTATTCATGGTTTAGGCCATTGGCTTGGTTTAGATGTTCACGATGTTGGTGACTATCATATCAATGATGACAGAGAGCAATGTCGTGAATTTGTTGCCGGTATGGTATTAACCATAGAGCCAGGATTGTATATGCCTAATGACGATTATGATCTAGATGAACAATGGCGCGGTATTGGTATTCGTATTGAAGATAATATTGTCGTTACCGAACAAGGTTATGAAAACTTAACCGCTAACTCGCCAAGCACAATTATTGAAATTGAAGCTTTGATGAGTGATAAAGAATAAGTTTTTCGTTTCGAACAAGGTATAAAATAAAAACAAAGTAAGAAAGAAGTAAAAAGACTCATGAGCAATAATAAAAAACCTTTCGATATTATCATCTCAGGCGGCGGCTTATCAGGGAGTTTAATGGCATTAAGCTTAGCTGATTTAACCAAACCAGATGGCAGCTTATTGTCTATTGCCATCATCGAAGCCAATAAGTCTGAAGCAAACAAGGCTGAAACCAATAGATC
>Ga0209292_1005836_pt1 | contig 12377 bp, 10 predicted proteins | sample GOMGulsemesocosm_2_FD_184634 | JGI IMG/M metagenome (GOLD analysis project Ga0209292, IMG submission 184634) | Methane-oxidizing microbial communities from mesocosms in the Gulf of Mexico - GOM9C Gulf of Mexico (SPAdes) (version 2) | ecosystem: Environmental > Aquatic > Marine > Cold seeps...
GGACGATGGCGTACCGGATCTAAGCCACTAAGTACTTCAATGGAGTCGGCGTTGTATTGGTCAGTCATTTGAAACTCATTTTAATCACGGTTAAAAGGCTTAAGTATTTTTCGTATTAGCAATGACATATAAGATATTGCTAATTTCATTGTGGTTAATCGAGTTTTAAAAAGTCAAAAATTGTGGCTAAGCACTTATCAAAACCGATAAAGCTATGATCGCCCCCTTCTTGTACTATTAGTCGACAATGTTGATACTTTTCCACAGCTTGTTGGTAATTTAACACTTCATCACCTGTTTGTACCATAACTAGGTAATTATTTTTTTTCTTGCTATGAGTTGTTGGGCCAATTTGCTCTAGCGCCTTTAACTGTTGTATATGATCTTCAGTCACCTGATACACTTCTTCTGTGTAAGGGTTAACCTGTTCGCCAATATAATCATGTAATAATTCATATGGTTTTATTGCCGGATTCACTAACACCGCTAAGCTATTATATTTTTCAGAAAGGTAACTAGCAAAATAGCCTCCTAATGAGGAGCCGATTAAAGACCATTGGCCCTTTACACAGTATTTTTCAATAAGTTGCTCTAATTGAGTGATAGCCTGAATTGGTGTGGTAGCAAGTTGAGGACAGAAAAATTCAACTTCTGGATAGTGTTTTACTAAGTATTTACGCGTTTGTTCAGCCTTTAACGACAATGGAGAAGAGTTAAAGCCATGAATATAGAGGACTTGTTTTTTCATGATGAAGCTTTTAAGTTAAAAGTTAATATGAAACAAATATACCCAAACGACAATAAATGTTTTATAAAGCAACAACATTAGTAGTTAACTGACCATCTGCATGTAAATAAAAAATTCTATATCCAGGCCCTTTGGCTAACGCTGCGACACCATCAACATTTGGGTCAAATTGAATGGATGTAGCGGGACAAGTATATAGTGTTACTGTCTCCGGCTCCTTGGTTAATTTTGTTCTTAACGCTTTTTTAGAAAGTTTGCTTAATTGTTTGGTTAAGGGATTTGTTAACTGCATAGCACTATGAACATGACCACAAGCGATCGCTTTTATATTGCTATATTCATTAATAGCATGCCAAAAATCAGCCTTGTTTTGTAAACCGTGTTTATCAATAAAGTATCCCACATCAATAGGGTGATGATGCATCATAAGTAATTGATGCTTACTTTGGTCAATGACAGTTTTCAATTGCACAAATGCTTGTTGACTAACATAACCTGCAGGTGTCGCACTTTTGCTATCAACCAATTGAACTTGCCAGTGGGAAAAGGAAATGTCTTTATTCGGTAAAAACGGTGAGCCGGCAAAGTACTTATCTAATAACACTGGTTCATCATGATTACCTGCTAAATAATAAATAGGCACGGTAATATCACAGGTATGCACACAGTCAACAAAGTTTTGATAGGATTGCTCTGTATGATCTTGGGTTAGATCACCGGTAAAAACGATCACGTCAATGTCTGAATTATCACAAAGACTTAATAAAACCTTTTTAAGATTTCCAAGTACATTATGACCGTGATGTAAGCCTGTTGGTGATGAAAATAAGTGGCTATCCGTTATTTGCGCCAAGACGACCGGCTTGTTATTTAAGTGGTTTTTATCAGTTAAACTCATCAGTTACCAGTTCATACATTAGGAGGGTAATTCAACATTCACTTGCCCTAAGCGCAAGCATAAATGTAGCCATTCATTTAAAAATTGATTAGTTTGCTGTTTTTCATCTTGTTGGTGCATTTGACTATTTGGGTAGCTATAGCGTGGCTTTACCTGTCTAATGTCTTGGGTAGAAAGTACTTCTGCCATTCTAGCATCATGATACAAACGAATAGTCATGCGAGGGTGTAGTGCGCTAGCAACAATACCGGGAACATTTTTAAAAGAAGTACTTAATATTTCTTGTTCAAAACTAACTACAGAGGTATATCTAGTCACTTCTTTTATCGTGACATTGTAAGAAAGAAAGTCGCTAATAAAAAAATGACGTGATTCCCCGAGTGCAGTTTTACTCGCTAATACTTTTAGCAGTAACATATAATTATTAGCACACAGAGTCATCAAGCTAACTAAGTTAGGTTGATAGTTTTGTTTAGTTGCATTAGCCAATGCTCTGTTAGGAAAAAAACTCATGGGTACCTCTTAACTTTCATTATTAGAACTAATACCTTCAGTGGATAATGATTGATAGTTCATTGCCAACCATTGTAACCCTATAATAGTCGCTGCGTTAGTGATTTTACCTTGTTCCAGTAGCTCCATAGCCTGATGACGGCTGACAAGGTGTAACAGAATATCTTCATTTTCTTCAGGCAAGCCATGAATAGCGCCATCATTTATTTTAGTACTATCAAGATGCGCTAAATACAGATGAATGCGCTCACTCATGCCCCCAGGACTAGAAAGGTATTGCATAATAGGTCGTAAATCATTGTCACAAAGGATTAGGTCAGCTTCTTCTTTTGCTTCTCTAATCGCTACCTCTATTGGACTTTCATTCTCATCAAACATACCGGCAATAAATTCTAATAACCAAGGACTATCATCCCCTCGTAACGCGCCAGGTCTAAATTGCTCTATCAACAATACTTTATCTAATTTTTCATCGTAAGGCATTACCACAACAGCATCACCACGTTCGAAAATTTCTCGTGTAAAAACATCACTGTAATCACCTGAAAAAAGCTGATGTTGTAATGAATATTCATTCATTTTAAAAAAGCCCTGATACCGAGTAACAACGGAGTGCACAGTCACTTGTTCATTATTAAATTTCAGCAGTGATAACGGCTTATTATTATGATTTTCCATTAGTATCTCTTTTCAATAAAATAATTTGTTACACTAGTAAACAGTTATTTTATTTGGTTAATTTAAAAATCCATGTAGGATACCCTACCAGCGAACATCAATATATAAAGAACAAGAGTAATATCAATTACATTAACTTATGCTCTTATTGTGAACAGTAATTTAATAACATTGGTATAATAGCCAAGGAATTTCCTACTCATGAATAAAACACTAAGCACACTAATTATAGCGATAACTGCAGCCATTGGCAGCACAAACGTCCAAGCTGATGATTTACTTACCGTTTATCAACAAGCGTTATTAAACGATCCTGTGGTTCTTAAATCACAAGCTCAGTTTATGATAGTAAAAGAAGATATCGAGCAAGCGCGCTCGGCCTTGTTACCACAAATTTCAGCTAACGGTGGCTACAGTACTGGCGAACAAGAGTTTGTTGGCAATGATAATCTAACAGTTAATAATCAAGAGTCTGACAGCTTAACTTACGGTGCTAACCTAAATATACAACTTTACCATCATGATAGCTGGTTGCGTTTAGGTAATGCTGAAAAATCGGCCCATCAAAGTGATTTAACCTACCAAGTAGCTAAGCAAGATTTAATTACCCGCGTCACTCAAGCTTATTTTGACTTACTGAGTGCTAAAGATGACTTAGTTTTTGCCATAGCCGAGAAAGAAGCAATTGCTCGTCAACTTGAGCAAACTAAGCAACGATTTTCCGTTGGTTTAACCGCAATTACTGATGTATATGAAGCACAAGCTGAGTTTGATAATGCGGTTACCGAGCAAATTAGAGCTGAAAATGCTATTTTCCAAGCGGAAGAAGAGCTACGCGTAATCACCAACACTTATCCTAAAAATGTAAGCGTATTGAACACTGAGCGTTTTAGTACTAGTACTCCAGTACCAAATAGCGCTGATGAGTGGCAAGTGACTGCTGAAGCTAAAAATCTGGATTTGATTACCGCTAAAGTAGGCATTGATATCGCACAAGATAATATCGATATCGCCCGCTCAGGCCATTACCCAACGTTAGACTTTGCCGCAAATTATAACGGTAAAGATGAAGATAAAACTATAAACTCTGCTCCCTCAGCAGATTTACCTGTTGTTGATGGCTATTCTGTTGGTGTGCAATTAAATATACCGATTTATTCTGGTGGCGCGATTCAAAGCTCAGTACGTAAAGCACAAAGTAACTTTGTACTGGCTAGCCAAGACTTATCGTTAACACATCGTGGTGTGGTTCGTACAACTCGAAATGCTTACAACACAGTAATTGCCGCAATTTCAGCGATTAAAGCTTTTGAACAATCTGTACTGAGTGCCCAAAAAGCACTAGAAGCAACTGAAGCTGGTTTTGAAGTAGGTACTCGTACCATAGTTGATGTATTAGATAGTACACGTAACTTGTATAATGCTAAGCGAAACTTGTCATCAACACGTTATGCTTATATTCAAAACGTTTTATTATTAAAACGTGCTGCAGGTACTATTACTGATGAAGATATCAATGCGATCAATTCGGGTTTAATGGTAGTAGCTAACTAGTCTGATTTATCACTCATTAAGACATTAAAAAAGCCCTAATCAATATAACGATTAGGGCTTTTTTGTAACTGATTTTATAAAAGTAAATCTATGTTATACCAAGTTGATTAAGTTCTTTCTCACTCAGCGAGAATTAAAAGGCTTAAAGGCAAGGCATTGATTGTTGAGAATGGTTATTCCCTTGTCAAAATCAATAACGCCGCATATAAGCCTTTACCTTTTATTAGATACTCGCCCTTGGGAGCTCATTGCTAAACTGATAACGTCACAAAATTAACTAAATATAGAATGATTATGTTTAATAAATGTTGTTTGTTCTAAGCTCATCAATGTAGCTCTGAGTTGGGAAGAAATTTAATCAAATTGGTATTAATAAAACGACTAGGTGCATCAGATTAGACTAGCGTTTTTAAAAAGTGGGTTAGCTCTGTTGCTTCTCTCTTAACAGAGTAATGCTGTTCGACTCGCTCCCGGCCTGATTGCCCCATTTGAGCAAGCTTAGCTTCATCACTCAATAACAGTGCCATTTTATCTTTTACTGCCGCTAAATCATTTACCGGTACAACGTAACCATCAACGCCTTGGCGAATAACTTCAGGCCATGCGCCAGCTTCGCTAGCAAGTACTGCTGCACCGCTACTCATAGCTTCAAGAATAGTTAAACCGAAACCTTCATTTTCACTTAGCGCGACAACAAGAGATAAACTACTAAATATTTTTGGAATATCAGCAAAGTCTTGCTCTCCTACAAAAACAATACGGTCAGACAGTCCTGCCTGAGCAATATTATCCCGTAAGGCTTGAGTAAATTTCTCATGCTTGGAGGCAACTCCTCCGACAATAACAGCGGTATAATCAGGATAATCGTTTAATAAGGCAATACAGCTTTGTACAAAGAGGTGCACACCTTTTTGTTTTCTCACCCGACCAAGAATGGCAATACCATGCTTACCTTTTGGCTGGGTTGACCTTAATAAGTCAAGCGCTTGCCATGTTTGCTGTTTATCTTCACTCGACGCATAAACATCAGTATTAACACCATGATAAATGATGGTACTTGGCGGGTTATCTAAATAGTTAGCTGAAGCTCTACACATGGCAATAACCGCGTCCATACGTCTTGTTAGCCAACAAGTAAGTCGGGCCCTTTTACGCTGCGCGGCAGAGCTAAATACGAGTTTTATTTTAGCTCTAAAAAGGTACTTTAATATTACGCCTTGGATCATTTCATCTACACGGCGAGCATGAAAAATACGAAATTTCCCATTAGATAAAGGCGATTGACACATTTTTACCACTTGCCAAAAACTAATCGCTAAGTTGGTATCAGTTAAGTTATTTTTCCCCATGACGCGCAATGGGATCATATGCTTTTGATAAGATACTACTTGCAACATTGTTGAGGTAATACCTGAAAAGTTCCGTTTTGAATTTCCAATAATAAGTTCTATTTCTCTATTACTTATTTCTTGGTCAACCACTGCATCCATCAAAAGTCTCAAAATACCAATTATTAATCTTATGGCCGCCATTCTACTGCAAAAATGGGCTTATGTCGTAAATAACTTCATTGCCCAAAACAAACTAACTTGCGTATAATCAAGCATAGTTAAAATAAAGGTTAGATGAGAAAATACATTGAGCAAGAATAAAGTGTTACAGCCCAACTTTAAGTTGTCTTTTTTATCACCCAAATACTGGTTAACTTGGCTTGGTGTTTTTAGCCTTTACAGTATTTCCTGGTTACCCTTCAAATTACAATTAGCCATGGGCCGTACTTTAGGCCGATTAATATTTACTATTGCCTCAAAACGAAAGCATGTTGCGTTAACCAACTTGAGACTGTGCTTCCCAGAAAAAAATGAAGGTGAACTGCAATCTATTTTAAAGAAAAACTTTGAGAATACCGGTATTGCATTATTTGAAACAGGAATGGGCTGGTGGTGGCCAAACTGGAGAGTGGCACGGAAAGTTAAAGTTACTGGCGCACAACATATTAGATCGGCTCAAGCAGAAGGCAATGGCGTACTAGTCTTATCCATGCATAACTTATGTTTAGAGATGTGTGCCCGCGGCGCTGGAATTAACAACCCTTTAGTGGCATTTTACCGTCCACATAACAATCCATTAATGGAGTTTTTTCAACACCGAGGTAGAGCACGTTCAAATAAATATATGGTGGGAAAACGTGATGTAAAAGGCTTGCTAAAAGCATTACATCAAAAGGAGGCTTGTGCCTATTTACCTGACCAAGATTATGGCCGTAATAAAAGCTTATTTGTCCCCTTTTTTGCAGTAAAAGAAACAGCAACTACAACAGGTACGCTTATTTTTTCCCGTAAGAAAAACACTAAAACTGTGATGATGATCCCACGTAGGAATGCTGATAATAGTGGTTATACTGTAGAAGTTTCACCGCCACTTGAGAATTTCCCAACAGACAATGACCAACAAGATTTGATTAAAATAAACCAGGCATTAGAGAAAGCTATTATGGTTCAGCCTGAGCAATATATGTGGCTGCACCGTCGCTTTAAGACAAGACCAAACCCTGAAGATGCTTCTCTGTACAAATAGTAGAAGCACGAAGCCCTAGTGATAAAAGGATAGCTGCTATAAGCTGTTCTTTTATCCGCCCACATTTTCATCAAAATACGTTATCAAGAGAAAATTTGTATAATTAATATTCTTTGCGTAAAGTAAGTTAATATTAACTTTTTTACAAAATAAAACAAAGGTATTGATAAACCAATGAACTTTTGGCTGCGTAACATTATCTTAGGTACTTTTCTCACGGCATTGGCTTGGGCATTTTTTGCTAACCAAGACTTTTTGCTATCTCTTGATGGCTCATTAGGAAAAGTTGATGAGAGTTCAATACAAGACACTGAGGCTGTTACCGACTCAACCACACAAGGACCTGGAGAAAAACCTACAAAATATCAACAAGGTAAAAAATCAACTAATGCCGCCGCAGTTGGTTTATCAAAATTCTATGCTAATTTACATGGGGATATGGACGGAAAAGGCCCTAAAATTCGTAATAACATTGTTTACCTCCCTGATCCAAAAGGTGATTTAGTTAAGTTATTACAAGCCAGAGAAATGGTTGTTCGCCCTTATAAAAAAAATTGGCAAGGCAGTATTGAATCAAGACCTTTTAGGCGTGGTGAAACCCTCAATCAGAAGCTTGCTGAGTATACTGAAAAGGACGGTATCGACTTAATTTGGTGGTTAAACCGTGATTATGTAGTGAAAGATCCGTTTAGAATTGAAAAGGATATATTAAAAACCACCTTTCAAGTAGCTAAAGCCATAGAGGGGCACTTTGAATCCGGCCTTTCAATATTCTTTTGTAATCGTCAACGGGCCATTGTAGTCATTGAAAGTGCTCCTCAGCCTTTTTTAGATGAGGAATGTATTCTACTCGCTAGCGCTAACCGGTATTAAGAATACATTTTTCATAAATTCTATCAATCAACTAAGCGATTTTGCCAAATATCACTAATAGCAATTTGCCCAGTAACCGATGCTTTCTTGATTAATTGCCCTGCATTTTGCATTGTCGCTTGATGACCTAACGCTCTTAGCTTTTGATACATATGACTTAGTTGTTGTTGTTCTTCTTTTTCTAATAGACCCAATTTCTGTAAGCTATTAAAGATACCTAAATTATCACAAACAAGCATCAGCTCACTGTGATCTTTAGCATGAGCAAGCACTAAAAACTGTGCTAGAAACTCAATATCAACTAATCCGCCTTTACCTTGCTTAATATCTAAATGAGATTCGTCTGATTTATCAAGATGACTACGCATTTTTTCCCGCATGCTAACAATGTCACTTTTTAGTGCTAAGAACTCTCTAGGCCTTGATAAAACGTCTTGTCTAATTGCAATAAACTCTTTGTGAAGCTCTACATTACCAAAAATCATTCGAGCTCTTACAAGCGCTTGATGCTCCCAAGTCCATGCATCTTCATGTTGATAATTGGCAAAAGTATTTAAATGTACTACCAACAAACCTGAGTTACCTGACGGTCTCAAGCGCATATCTAACTCATATAAAATACCACTATTCATACGAGTATTGAAAATATGCATAATACGTTGGGCTAATTTCATATAAAACTGACTTGCTGGTATTATTTTACTACCGTCAGTCTTACCTGTTGTCACTTCATCAGACTCACTGTGATGAACAAAGACTAAATCAAGATCTGAGCTATACCCTAATTCAACACCTCCCGTTTTGCCGTAAGCAATAACACCAAAGCCTTTTTCTTTGCTGTCACCTAAGCAGGTTGCAGGCACACCAAAACGGTCACTAACTTGCTGCCAAGCAAGGTTTATCACTTCAGATAAAATGGCCTCAGCTAAAGAGGTTAAATGCTCACTTATTTTTGCTACCGGTAATACATCGGCAATTTCAGCCGCAGCAATGCGTAATTGTTGAGATTGTTTAAACTGACGAAGTGCTTCCATTTGTGCTTCAAGGTCTTCCTCTGGGATCCTTAACATACGTTCACGTAACTCTAATGCATAAGACGAAAGTTGTGGCGGATTATGCAGTAGTTTGGGATCAATAAGCTCATCAAGTAAAATCGGATATTTAGCAATATAATCGGTCACCCAACTACTGGCTTGGCATAAGTGAATGAGTTGCTTTAATGCACCTTCATTTTCGAAAAGTAGTTCTAAATAAGCGGTACGTGTCACTATTTTACTAAAGACTTGCAAGACTCTTGCTAGCACTTGTTCAGCCATTTCATTCTTTTGTAATCGACATAAAAGTAATGGAATTAATTTATCTAAAACCTGGCGACCTCTGTTACCTAAACTACGCTTACCTGTATCTTCTCGAAAATCGTGCAGTATTTGCCACACCTTGCTACTTTGCCAAGCAAGGGCTTCTTGGTCTAACCATGCGATAGACTCTTCATCACTCCAACGACTATGCCAAAGCGTAACCCAATGTTCATCTGCTGCTTGATGATTAGGGCTATCAAGCCCAATGAGTAAATCAAACTCTCGATGAACCTTATTCATATGTTCGGCTAATATAGCTAAAAATTCAGGCCAGCTTTCAATACCAAGCACAGTTATTAATCGCTGTTGGTCAAGCTCACTATCGGGTAATGTTTGCGTTTGCTTATCAGCTAATGCCTGAATTATATTTTCTACTCGGCGCAAAAAGCGGTAAGCGTTTTCTAATACTTGCTTATTCGCTTCATTAATTTCACCAGACTCAACCAGTTTTGGCAAAACAGTTAATAAACTGCGTTGTTGAAGCTCTTTTACCCTTCCACCTCTAATGAGCTGAAACACTTGTACAATAAATTCAATTTCTCGAATACCGCCAGCACCAAGTTTGATGTTATTGATTAATTGCTTGCGACGAACCTCTTGAGCAATCATCATTTTCATACGTCGTAAGCTATCAATGACACTAAAGTCAATGTAACGACGATAAACAAAAGGTCTGAGCATGCTTGATAACTGTTCGTGGTATTTCGATTCACCAATAACTCTCGCTTTTAACATGGCGTAACGCTCCCAATCACGCCCTTGTTCTTGGTAATAATCTTCCATGGCATTAAACGTTAAAACAAGTGGCCCACTATCACCAAAAGGACGTAATCGCATATCGACACGATAGACAAAACCATCACAAGTGACTTGATGTAATGAAGCAATGAGTTTTTGTGCTAAGCGCGTGAAAAATTGCTGATTATCAATACTACGGCGACAACCTATGGTTTCTCCACTTTCGGGATAGGTAAAAATTAAATCTATATCAGAAGAAAAGTTTAACTCTTTACCGCCGAGTTTCCCCATGCCATAAACCAGTAGAACCTGATTTTCACCTTGCTCATTGGTAGGAGTGCCCCACTTTTCCTGACAAAAATCAGTTAACCATTGTAAACTCGATAAAATAAGTTCGTCGGCTAATGATGATAACCTCGCCAATGAAACATCGAGACTGATATCGAACAATAAGTCATCAATTGCAATTTTCACCATTTGTTGTAATCGAAAACGTCTAAGCATTCGATGTAGCTGAGCTTCATCAGTGCAAACGGATAATTGCTCACTCAGAAGACTTTTATAATCGGGTAAAACCTCTTTGCCAGATAGACTAAAAAGCTCTATAACGAGTTCAGGTGCTTGCAAAGCACTTTTTAAGATGAAATCACTCAGCGTTATCGCTTGTTTAAATAAGTCAATTTGCTCTTGAGACAAGTCATTACAAGCCTGAGCATGTTGATCGATGAAGTGTTGCCAGCTAGATTTTTGTTGCTGCAACAGAAGAGGAGAAAGAGATAATGTCACAAGTATTCCTTATATAATATCAATTGCACTAGGGTCTGTTGATATTTCAGGGTTAAAATTTATTATCACTAAACTCTGAAACTTTACTTAATACAAATGATATAAGCACGCGTTGCTATAGACATAATATGTCGTTAATGGTATTAATTGACACTTGTCTATGATTTGTCGCTAATATTAATTAACTATTAAGCTAACATAGCATTTTTAAGGAGATGATGGCAGAAATGCACTTACTAAAAACACCTTTTTTATTACTCTTGATCATAATTACTACGCTTAGTTTATTCGGCTGTGGCGATCCTGTAAAAGAGCAAATCGAACAGCAATTACCTATTACTGAGCAAAGAGTTACACAGTTAGGTGATGCTTTAAATAATGGCCAAATTCGCAATGCCAGCTTAATTAACCAATATGCTGATAAAGTAGCAGTTAATAAAGCTAGTTTAACGCCGTTGATTAATGAGTTTCGTAAAGACGCCTCTACTAATGGTCCTATGTATAAAGCGCTATTAGATAGAATTAATACCGTCAAAACTCAGCCACAAATGTTTGAGTCTTCTCAGGCGCGTTATAATGAATTACTAAATATTTACCAAGCCGCAGACCCTGTACTTTATTCTGACGCATTAAGTGATCCACTTAATGTATTAGCTGATATGTCAGATGGACAGTTACCTCGCATTAACTCATTATCGAAATCACAAAGCCAGCAAGCAAACAATGCTCAAGATTTTGGTACTGGTGAGCAGTTAATTGGTAACCCCGGTTACGGTAACTGGCAAACCGGTAGTAATGGCATGTCTTTTTGGGCCTGGTATGGCATGTACTCAATGATGGGTGACATGTTTGGTCGACGTACTTCTTACAGCGACTGGGGAAGAAACCGTAACTATAGTTATTATAATGACTATGGCAGAACAAGATATAGCTCACCCGGCCAACTAAAAAAACAAACGTCGCTTGATACTCGCACTAAAAAATCTTTTAGTAATCGTGGGCAAAAATTCACTAGTCCTTACAGTAAAAATCGTGCGGGCTCTTCAAGTTTATCTAGCCAGAGCAGAACAGCTCAAACCAGTGCTAATCGCTTTCGCACCAATAGTGTTAAAAAAAGTAGTTATGCCAGTAAACCGAAAAGTAAGAACTCTAGTTTTAGAAACTCAAAAACCAATACATCACGCGGATTTAGACGCGGGAAGTAATGAATAAGTCGACTATAAAAAAAGATTAGGAACAGTAAAATTATGAACTCATTCATCGCACTTTCAGGTGTTAATCAAGACTTACTGGTTTATTTGGCCATTGATGTGTCTATAGCCATATTGTTATTAGGGGCTATGCGCTTCCTTTCAGGCATTACTGCCAAGGTAAACAGTACAGAGGAACTCGCCAAAGAAGATAATTTTGCTTTTGGTATAAGTGTTGCCGGTAGCGTATTTGCGCTAGGTATTGTTCTTACCGGTGCTATTACCGGCGAAGCAGCAAGTAGCTATGCTATGGAAGCTATTGGCATGCTGGCATACGGCGGTTATGGTTTAATACTGATTAAAGTAGGTCGTATTATCCATGATAAAGTTGCTCTGCAACACATAGATAAAAATGCACTTATCATTGAAAAAAACCTTACTATTGGCATTATTGATGCTGCCGG
>Ga0209292_1005839_pt1 | contig 12376 bp, 7 predicted proteins | sample GOMGulsemesocosm_2_FD_184634 | JGI IMG/M metagenome (GOLD analysis project Ga0209292, IMG submission 184634) | Methane-oxidizing microbial communities from mesocosms in the Gulf of Mexico - GOM9C Gulf of Mexico (SPAdes) (version 2) | ecosystem: Environmental > Aquatic > Marine > Cold seeps...
TGAGCATCATTAAAACAACTGTTTTCTTGTAATTGAGCCAATTCTTGTTCGCCAACCTCAGCTATAACCGCATCAATTTTATACTGTGTTACATAGTCAGTAATTTCAGATGGTTTAGTACAACGATAAACATCAATCCCCACCTGTTCCAAAATACTTCTTACCATAGTGGCATCATTGTCATTTTTATTAATAACGAGAACACTTTTTTTATTCTGTAAAAAATGATTTAACGTAATGTCTGTTGATAAAGAATTATTTTCGATCGGTAAATAAACAATAAAACAACTGCCTTTTCCTAATGTTGAATTAACCTTAATACAGCCATGATGTAGCTCTATTAAGCGCTTAACCATAGCTAATCCTAAGCCAGTCCCTTGATATTTTTTTGATAATGAGCTGTCTAACTGTTCAAAAGGGATAAATAGTTTACTAAGGCTTTCTTGTTCTATTCCTATCCCTGTATCTTCAATAGCAATAGAAATAAAATCTCGTCGCCTTCTATCATTAATTTCACATGGTGGTACTTCATTCAAATGTAAATGCGTCGTTACAGTAATACTGCCATCATCAGGTGTGAATTTAGTTGCATTAGAGAGCAAATTGAACAAGACTTGCTTAATTTTTCGCTCGTCTGCTGAGATATTTTCTACTTGCGGATCTAAATTAAGAGTGAGGTGAATATTATGCTTATTTGCTTTTTCTTTAATAATAGATAAAGAGCGTTCAACCACCTCATTAAGCCCAAAATCAGAACAATCTAGCTCCATTTTTCCTGCTTCAATTTTAGACAAATCAAGAATATCATTAATTAAACTCAGTAAATGTTGCCCACTTTCAAAAATAACTTCTAAGCCTTCTTCCTGTTTGTCATTTACATCACCAAACATGCTATCTTTCATTGCTTCTGAAAAACCGAGAATGGCATTAAGTGGTGTTCTCAATTCATGCGACATATTAGCCAGAAATTCTGATTTCATTCGACTTGCTTCATCAAGTTGCTTATTCTTCAACTCTATTTCATCATTTCGCTCACGCAATTTTTCAGTCATCACCTTCATGTCTTCATATTGCTTAAGGTTGTGCAAGGCAACCCCTGTTTGGACGCATAACCGGTCAATAAAGTTAAGTTCATCCGTTACTGCATTTTCTCTGGAGACCATTAAAAATACACCCAATCGTTTTTGTTGGTAAACAACGGGACTAAATATAACTGTTTTAGGAATGATTTTTGCGAAGCCAATATCAATTGCAAAATCATCAAGATCTATATCGTTTAAAATGATTCTTTTATTTATTTTTGCACATTCCCCGACTAAACCAATACCCAGCTCATAATCTTGCTGGACAGACTGATTTAAACCAAATGATGCTTCACAGTTTAATTTACCCGTCCATTCATCAAACCGATAAAAAGCACTCATTAAATAACCATTATTTTCAGCTAATATATTAAGTAAGTGAGTGAGTACTACTTTTCTGTCTTGAGATGAGTTAAATTCGGTAAGCACTTTATTGTGAGTCGTATCATACTGTGCAATCTTGTACATACGCGCTTCTGTTTCTTTTTGGACAGTGATATCCCTTGCAGCGGCAAATACTCCCTGCACTTTACCGTTTTCGTCACGATAAATTGAAGCATTGTATAAAACATGGGTAATATGCCCATCTTTACGCCGAATTGATAAAGGATAATCAGTTACAAAGCCTTCTGTAAAAACTTTTTGATATCCCGCACGTGCTTTCTCTGGTTCTGTAAAATAGGTTGAAAAATCACTCCCAACTAATTCGGAGCGAAAAATCCCTGTCACTTTTTCAGTAGCGTTGTTAACGTCCATAATTTTACCGTCAGCACTGATGGTAACAAGTGGATCAAGACTCGATTCTATTAGGCTCCGTGTATATTTACCTACCTGTTTGGTTTTTTGTTCAGCCACTTTTTGTTGGCTAATATCTCGTGCTGCTGCAAAGACGCCCTGCACTTCACCCAACTCATTCTTATATACCGAGGCATTATATAAAACAGGCGTTATTTGGCCGTTGGCATGACGAAGATCTAAAGGATAGTCTCGAACAGAGCCTTGCTCATAGACTTGACGATACCCTGCTTTGGCATATTCAGGATCTGTAAAATAATTTGAAAAATCAGTTCCGACTAATTGCTCGCGTTTAAGACCAGTAACTAATTCCGTCGCTTTATTTACATCAGTAATTTTACCTTTTGCACTAATCGTTACAAAAGGATCTAGACTTGCCTCAATTAAACTACGAGCATAGTCAATAGTACTTTTAGCTGTCTTTGACATATTTCCCCCCAGAATCACATCGAGTAAGCTTAGGATTACATTCTTATGGGTTAATTATAGCTTATAGACAGATGCTTAACCATAAAGTTCTCTGCTTAATAAAGAGGGGAAGAATTAGCTAAATATTCTTAATATAAAATTCACCTTCTAAAAAGAAACTAAACATTTTAAAATATCATTTATAGCGTACATTTTTACATTAGAGCTTTAGCTGCTTTACTTATAATCATCTTCATTAATAATAATTGAACCATCATCAGCCCAATTCACTTGAGTTATACCTGGCTCTTCTTTCTCTAATTTTTTTAACAAGTTGTCTTTCTCATTCAATAGAGCTTGTTGCTCTCTAACTTGGTTTGCCAGTTGACTATTTTCTAATAAAACCCTTTAAAACTCTAAACCCGCTTTTACTGCATTTGTTATTTCAACATTGTTCCAAGGCCTATTAATAAATCGATAAACACCGGCTTCATTGATAGCTGTTTGCGCACTTTCTAAATCTGCATATCCCGTTAAAATCATTCTTATTATCTGAGGTTGAATTGCCATCAGTTTGATTAAAAACTCAACAACTTCCATGTACCTGTTAGCTCAGCATTTTAGAGCACAACAAAACATGAGTTATGAAATAGGGTTTAAAGGATTAACAGAACATTATGCTAGTTTGGCAATTATTAATAGAGCGCTTGCCAATAGAATCAGGTCCGCCATTAAGCAGGATGCAACAGTTAATGCCATTATTTTGTTAGATCTGTTATCTCAAGCAGTTACCTGGTCAATTGAAGATCAATTAGATGAATTGAAACCTTTGTTTAATAGTTATTTTAGTCAATAACACTGCGAACCTATAATTTAGGATAAAGCAGCTCAAAATATAGGCAAAAAATTTACCATTTCCATAATTTATATTCAACAAATTAAGTGGAAACACTATAAAATTAACTTCTTCAAAAAATACAAATTTAAGATTTAATTATCGTGGCAAAGAAAACACTTTCTTCAGAAGATTCAGATTTATTTAGACAATCCATCGGTAAAGTCAAAACGGTAGAAAGTAATACTTTACAACTAACTCCCCACGAAAAACCAAAACCTTACCCTAGAGATAAATCTACAGACTCTATTAAATCTTTTGACTCAACAGCAATAGAAGTTGAAAAACTGTATCAAGAGGATAGTGTTACTTTTTTAGCGCCTGGGCTACAAAAAAATGTGATTAAAAAGTTGCGTAAAGGCTATTACGGCTTTGATGCATCTATTGATTTACATGGCTTAACTAGCCAAGAAGCAAAACAGCAATTAACTAAGTTTTTACATTTTAGTATTGAAGATGGTTATCGCTGTGTACATATTATTCATGGTAAAGGATATGGCTCATCTAATAAGCAGCCTGTATTAAAAAATGATATTAATCTCTGGTTACGTCAACATTCAAGTGTACAAGCTTTTTGCTCCACCCCGCCAAAAGATGGTGGAACAGGTGCTGTGTTTGTTTTATTAAAACGGGGTGAGAAATATGGTAAAGAGGAAGATTCCGAGTATTAAGCGATAAAAAACAAAAGGCATCATGCCTATTTTATCCAGTAATTTTAAGAACCAGCCAATAGAAAGATAAGCCATTATTGCTGATAAACAAACACCAATTGAAATCATATCCCATTGCACGGGAATTGCTGATTTATAGAGTTCCAGCCCTTTTACCATTCCCGCTAAAGCAATTACGGGTATCGATAATAAAAAAGAAAAACGGGCTGCATGTTCACGTCTAAGCCCTGTCATTAACCCTGCTGTAATTGTTATACCAGATCGTGATGTTCCTGGAATTAAAGCAATAGCCTGAAATAATCCAATAATTACTGCATCTAATAAGGTTATTGTCGTACGTTCTTCTTTGGCTTGTTTTTCTGCAAACCAAAGCAAAAAAGCAAATACAATTGTTGATCCAGCAATCACTAATGGAGATCGTAAAACAGTTTCGACCACTTCTGGTAAAGCAATACCCACTAGGCCAACAGGTATTGTCCCTAACACTACATACCATGCTAATTTAGCATCTTCCGTCATCCCTTTTCCAATAACTGAGCGACTCCATGCCACAATTATTTGAGCAACATCTTTACGATAAAATGCTACAACGGCTGTTAATGTTCCTACATGTACTGCCACATCAAATGCTAAACCTTGGTCGCCCCAACCAGCTAATACAGGTAATAAAATCAAATGCGCAGAACTTGAAACAGGTAAAAACTCGGTAAGACCTTGTAGCAGAGCAAGCGAAATTGCTTGAATAATATCCATATTTATTTAACGAGGAAAATTTTTAAAAAACTATTTTACCTCATTATTTAGTTAGCAGATACTTACAATCTTGAGTCACTGACAACTTATAAGCTTGTAAAAACTATTTATTTTTCAAATCCTTAAATATATCTTCTGCAGGCATTGGTCGCCCATAATAATAGCCTTGATAACTGTTACAGCCTTTCTGTTTTAAAAATTGAGCTTGCTCTTTAGTTTCAACACCTTCAGCAATAACATTTAAGCCTAAATTATTGGCCATATTAATAATAGTTTCTACAATAATAGTATTTTCAGGATCAATATTAATATCTTTTACAAAACTTTGATCGATTTTTAGTTGATCTATTGGTAACTGTTTTAAATATGATAATGATGAATAGCCTGTTCCAAAATCATCAATTGAAATTTTAATACCTAATGCTTTTAGTGCATTCATCTTTTGAATCGTATCGTTTATATCTTCAGCAACAATACTCTCTGTTAACTCTAAGGTTAATTTATTAGCCGATATTCCATGTTTACTAATGGCCGCACTAACTTCATCAACAAAATCTTGTTGTTTAAATTGGCGTGAACTTACATTTATTGCAATATGATTAAGTGTCTGGCCTAATATATTCCATTCACTTATTTGTCGACATGCTTCATTAACAACCCAGAACCCTACCGATAAAATCAAACTACTTTCTTCAGCAACGGGGATAAAGTCAGCTGGTGAAATTAAGCCTTTTTCAGGGTGTATCCAGCGAATTAAAGCTTCTGCACTGACAATACGCCCTAACTCATCGACTTGTGGCTGGTAAAATAGACATAATTGCTGATTATTAACAGCAAACCTTAATTCATTTTCTAATAACAAGCGTTTATCTGCAGTTTCTTGCATACTGGAATGATAAAAACTTATACAGTTTTTTCCTTTTGCTTTTGAAAGATACATAGCTGTATCCGCTTGTTGCAAAATTGTTGATTCTTGATCACTATCTTCTGGAAAAACAGCAACACCTAAACTACAACTAAAAGTATGTTCCACATTATTAATATCATAAGGTTTATTAAGTAAGACCCTTATTCTTTCTGCCACATAAATTGCTTTATCTGCTGCTGATTCAGCCGTTTTACCCTGTTGAGGAAGTAAGACTACAAACTCATCCCCTCCAAGTCGTGATGCTGTATCACCATCTCTTAAAACTGATTTCAAACGTTGACTTACTTGTATTAATAATTCATCACCAACATGGTGACCAAGGGAGTCATTTAATAACTTAAAGCGATCTAAATCTAAAAAGATCACAACACCAAAACAATGTGTTCTTTTGGCTTCAATAATTTCTTGTTGTATCCGGTCTAACAATAAACGTCTATTGGGTAGGTTTGTCAGAGGATCATAAAAAGCCAAACTTCGAATTTCATCTTCTGAAGCTTTTTTCGCAGTAATATCAGAAAAAACTCCTACATAATGTGTCACCACATCATTGTTATCTTTTACTGCTGTAATTGTGATCCATTCAGGAAAAACATCACCATTTTTTCTACGGTTCCAGATTTCTCCTTCAAACCGTCCAGTTTCACGTAATTCTTTCCATAAAGCAGCATAAAATGAAGCATCTTGACGTCCAGATTTAAGAAAACTCATATGCTGACCTACAGATTCTTCTTCGCTGTACCCCGTTATTTTGGTAAACGCATGGTTAACTTTTAATACTATTGCCCTAGCATCCGTAATAGTTATGCCTTCTAATGTTTCAAATGTTGTAGCGGCTAAACGTATTTGTTCCTCTGCATTATGTTCTGCGGTAATATCAATCATAACGCCTACTAATTCAGATACTTTGCCATTATCTGTCGCCACATTAACATTATCTTTAACCCAAACAACCTTATTTGATTTTGTCAGCATACGGTATTCAAAATCATATCTTTGAGATTTTCTGGCAGCAGATAATGTATAGGCAAGCGCTTGTTGTCTATCATCAGGATGAACATGGTTTACCCAAAAGTCTTTTTCAAACCATCGTTCATTTGAATAACCAAGTAGACTTTCTGCTTCATCACTGACAAATGTAAATCTATTTAAAAGTAAATCATAGCGCCAGACAATTGCCGACTGAGTTTGAACTAATTTTCTAAACTGATACTCACTATCTTGTAACTTTTTATTTGTAGTCGCTAAAGCTTGGTTCGTTTTATTCAATACATAATTAAGTTGTTCTAGATCTTTTGTTTTTTCATCAACAGTTTGTTTAATAACAAAACTTCTGCCAGATAACACTAATAAAAAACCAGAAAACATTATTGAAAAAGTAAATCCACCAAATAAAACCAACCACGTTAATCTGCTTTTAGCAGGATAAATATATTCAGCTGATGAATAGATAACCCACTTCCTATCAGCAATAAGTAATTCTTGTTGATAAACTATTTTTTCACTTAAACTGACTTCACTGTGATTACTAAAAAGTAACTGAGGGTTATCATTTAATGTTTGATCATACAGCTGAAAAACAATCTTTTGCTTATCAAGCTTAGTTAGAGTCGTATGAATCAAATCTCTCACATAAACCACACTCGCAACAAACCCCATAAGAGTTTCGCTTTGATAGTTCTCCCCCGACAACAAATTATGCTTTTTATAAACGGGGTGATAAATAACAAAAGCTAACCCCTTACTCTGACCTTGTATTAACTCTATTCCTGGTGTTATTGCTATTTCTTTAGTTTTAATTGATTTGAATAAGATTTCTGCCACATTTTTATCAGATAATATATTTAAACCTAATGCTGCTTTATTTTTTTCAAAGGGTTCGATATATCTAATAACAGCATATTCATTTTGTTGCGAGGCTGGTTTTAATGGTATTTGTTTATCAAAAATTTTAAAGTTAACAAGACCGTCTTTAATAGCTTGCTGTTCAAATAATTGTTTTTCTGAATGCTCAATATACTGAATCCATGCAAAGGCTTGAATATCACTGTGTTGTTTTAAAGTACGTTGGGTAAATTTCTGAAATTCAGTTCGAGTGATATTTTCTGATTGTTCAAAAAAACTAGCAAGAACACGGAGACTTTCTTGATGGTTATCAATTTTGGTTTTAAGTTTGTTAAATAAATTAGATTTATAATTGTTAAATTCAAGAGTGTTCTGCTTATGCTCTTGAATACTGGCATAAGCAAAAACAGATACGATAAGAACCATAGCTACAAAAAGGGGAAGTGCTACAGAGTACTTTTTTGACTCCCATAGGGCACGTGGCTTTGCAAAAAATGACAGAGTAATGGGGGTAAAAATAATAACCCCTATGGCATCTCCTAACCACCAAACTAACCAATTAGAAAAATATTGTTCTACAGGAATATACCCTGCAAAGACCAAACTACTTACACCAATACTTGAGCTAATCGTACAGCTGACAGTCCCACCTAAACATAACAGTTTACAAATCTCTTTTGATGTTTGAAATGATTGATTATGTACAGATAATTTTGTAACTAGATAATGGCCTATTAATGCTTGTAAAACAGCACCTAAACTAATCGTAGAGGCCAATATGATTGAGCTTTGAATAGCTTTAACACTACTCCAGTCAAAACCTACCCCGGCATTAATAATAAAAGCACCAAAAAATATTCCTGGCCAAACACCTCGTCCCCAGATAATGCATGCTGCCAATGCAATACCCGCAGAAGGCCAAATAGCCGTTGCATCACTTGCTTGGACGGTTAATAAATCAGCTATAAATCCAAATAAAGCATAACTAATAGCAATAAAAACATTTACAACTAAAATTGATTCAGTTGTTTTTATATCTAAAAACAGCTTTTGAGTAATTCTATTTTTCACTTTTTAGGGTTGGTTCTTAGTTACTGTGTTAATAAGTAGTAATTTCATTTTTATCGCCTAATAATTGACTAATATTTACCTTAAAATAATAGTGCAAATAAGCTAAAAGTACAGGTCACTAAAATATAGGCATTTACTTACAAAAATACAAGTAAACACTTACAAAAAATATTTTAGTTGCCCATCACCCATTTAAAGTTTTACTCATCTAAAACTAGAAATCTTTAAATTTATATCAAAAAACAGATAAATTAGAATTTGATTATTAACAATAAGTATAATGATGCACATACCAATTTAACCCAATCTTTACGGACAAATTTTGATTTCTATTGACCTTATTACCGTTTCAATCGTTTTAGTAAGTTCTTTACTTTTATTGGCAAGTAACCGCCTACCAGCTGATTTAGTCTTGTTAGCTGCTTTATGTTTACTATTATTAAGTAATATTCTTACCCCTGCAGAAGCCTTAGCAGGGCTATCTAACCCTGGTATTGCTACGATAGCCATTTTATATGTTGTTGTTTCTGGGGTACGAGAAACAGGCGCAATAACGTGGGTTAGTCGTTTATTATTAGGTAGACCACAAAACCAGGTTTTAGCCCAATTAAGGCTTTTAATTCCAGCAGCCACTATTAGTATTTTTATCAACAATACTCCTGTTGTTGCCATGTTTACCTCTGCAATACAAGATTGGTGTAAACGCAGTCAATTCAAGCCCTCTCATTTTCTTTTACCTTTAAGCTATGCATCTATTTTAGGGGGAACGTGTTCATTAATTGGTACCAGTACCAACCTAGTGGTTGATAGCTTAATTCGCCAATCTGGCCTACCTGGTTTTAGTCTATTTGAACTTGCTGCAGTTGGTATTCCAATCACACTTGCTGGCTGCTTATACCTAATTATCGCCAGGCCTTATTTACTAGTGGACAGACAAGGTTCTGCAGAGAAGTTTAATGATATTCGTGAGTATTTAGTTGAGATGCAGGTAAACCCCGCGTGTGAATTAATAGGACAAACTATTCAAGATGCAGGCTTACGACATTTACCTGGACTTTTTTTGATTGAGATTATTCGTAATGGCGAAGTATTTCCTGTGGTATCCCCGCAAACGATTATTCAAACTAATGACAGACTGGTGTTTGCTGGCGCTGTTGAATCAGTAATAGAGTTAAGACGTATTCGAGGGCTAGCTCTTGCTTCGGATCAAGCGTTTAAGCTTGAAAGTAAAGAACATGAACGACGTTTATTTGAAGCCGTTATATCAGCTGAAAGTCCTGTTATTAGACAAAATATTCGTAAGGCAAGATTTAGACATCGATACAATGCCGTTATTCTATCTATTGCACGAAATGGCCAAAGAATTAAAGGGAAAATTGGTGATATTCAATTACAAGCAGGTGATACTTTATTACTAGAAGCTGAAAAAGGCTTTTTATTTAAATTTCGTAATAGTCGTGATTTTTTACTAGTCAGTAAACTACAAAACTCTACAGCAGTTAGACATAATAAAGCGCCTTTAGCTTTAATCATTATGCTGATAATGATTATATTAATGGCTACGGGTATTATGAATATACTGCAAACCGTCGTTCTTGCAGCTATTGCTATGTTATTCAGTGGTTGCATCACCATTGAAGATGCTCGTCGTAGTATTGACTACCAAGTTTTACTGGTTATTGCCTGTGCTTTTGGTTTAGGCACTGCCGTTCAAAAAGTAGGTTTAGCAGATCTTATTTCTGAACATGCCTTATTACTTGCAGGGGGAGATATTTGGTTAATGCTAGTATTGGTTTATTTTTCCACCGTCATCTTAACTGAAACTATTACTAATAATGCAGCTGCAATTATTATGTTTCCAATCGCTGTAAGTGCTGCTAATACTTTGGGCGTTAATGTCACCCCTTTTGCTGTTGCAGTTATGATTGCAGCCTCTGCAAGTTTTGTTACCCCCATTGGCTATCAAACTAACCTTATGGTATTTGGGCCTGGGGGTTATCGTTTTATAGATTATATAAAACTAGGGCTTCCCTTAAGTCTTATTGTTGCCTCTATTGCCCTATGGATAATCCCTATCGTTTGGCCTTTTTAAACAGTCTATACACAAATAAATACAATTAACCTGCTATCATTAATGTTTTTAAACACTTATATATAATAATTAATGGATTGGTTTATCAACCTGCTCACCGAAGAGTCGGTAGCACATACTTTATTAGTCATCAGTCTTGTTATTTCCGTTGGTTTAGCTCTCGGTGAAATACCTATTTTTAAAATTAAAATGGGGATTGCTGGGGTTTTATTTTCTGGTTTAGCTTTTGGACATTTTGGAATGACTATTGATGGCCATATCATGCACTTTTTGCGTGAATTTGGTCTTATCCTTTTTGTTTATGCCATTGGTCTTCAAGTTGGGCCTGGTTTTGTTAACTCTTTCTTACAAAATGGTGTCAGACTTAATATTATGGCAGCTAGTATTGTAATACTGGGTGCTGTAATAACCGTACTTATCAGCTATTTTGGTGGTATTGAGATTCCTGTTGCTGTTGGCTTATTTTCTGGTGCAACCACAAACACTCCCTCTCTAGCTGCTGCACAAGAAATACTCGGCGGTTTACCAATGATAGATGATGAAACTTTAAAGCATCCTGGACTTGGTTATGCCGTTGCCTACCCTTTTGGCATCATGGGTATTATTTTAACCATGTTGCTTACTAAGTTTATTTTTAAAGTCAATATTCAGTCTGCAGAAACTTCTTTTATACAGTCACAAAAAGAGAATGCAAACCAACCTATTTGGGTTGATTTAAAAATTGAAAATACTAATCTAGATGGTTTAACAATTGATGAAATTCATTTTTTTGAATCAATGGATGTTGTTGTCACCCGTATTCTACATGATGGACAAGTTCAAATCGTTAATAACCTAACCCAACTAACAATGGGAGATAGTATTCGCTTAGTCGGTGAAAAAAACAAACTTGAAGAGTTAAAAATGCTTATCGGGCATGAATCTGACGTTAACTTAAAAGATATTTCATCAAACCTTTTATTTAGTAAACGCTTTGTTGTTACCAATAAAGAAGCTATTGGAAAAACCGTAGGTGAACTTCGTACTTTTTATGGCGTGACAATTCCTAGAATTAAACGTCCAGAAGTTGAATTAACACCCAATGGCTCTGTACATATTCAGTTTGGTGATGAATTACATGTTGTAGGTACAGAGGAATCACTTACAAAGATTGAACAGATTCTTGGTAATTCATTAGAAACAATGAATCATCCTCAAATTGTACCGATATTTATCGGGATTACCTTAGGTGTTATTTTAGGTAGCTGGCCTTTCTTTATTCCTGGCATACCTTCAGCCATAAAACTAGGTCTTGCGGGTGGCCCTTTAATTGTAGCTATTCTTCTTAGCCGTGTAGGTAATTGGGGAACAATGACTTGGCACTTGCCAAAAAGTTCTAATATTATCTTAAAAGATATTGGGATCGTATTGTTCTTGGCTTGTGTGGGATTACATTCGGGTGATCAGTTTGTAAATACACTGGTCAATGGTGATGGTTTTTACTGGATGGCCTGTTCTATATTAATTACCTTGCTACCCTTATTAATCGTAGCTTTCATTGCCAAAGGTATTTATAAAATAAATTATCTTTCAGTATGTGGATTATTAGCTGGCAGTATGACTGATCCACCCGCATTAGCTTTTGCTAACGGTTTAAGCAGCTCATCTGCCGTATCTATTGCCTATGCAACTGTTTATCCCCTAGTGATGATTCTTAGGATTATCTCTGCGCAGCTAATTATTTTACTTTTTATATAATCTATTGAGGCTCTTGCAAAACTAATAAAAGCGAATGCTATTCTTAGCAGAGAGGGCTAAAAAAGAAAAAAATCACTCAAAAATGATAAAATAGGAAGCGAC
>Ga0209292_1005842_pt1 | contig 12373 bp, 7 predicted proteins | sample GOMGulsemesocosm_2_FD_184634 | JGI IMG/M metagenome (GOLD analysis project Ga0209292, IMG submission 184634) | Methane-oxidizing microbial communities from mesocosms in the Gulf of Mexico - GOM9C Gulf of Mexico (SPAdes) (version 2) | ecosystem: Environmental > Aquatic > Marine > Cold seeps...
GATGGTGCTGGTTTTGGTGTAGGTGAGGATCCCGTTCAGGTTGGTAAAGATCTATTAGGAGGAGTCACCATTACTGATGCGCTTGTTGATATAAACTTTGTTTGTACTGAAGGTTCATTTGGAGATGGCTGTACCATGGGAGCATGGTCTATTGAACCTGCTTTTGATATCGCCACAACATTAGAAGAACTGCTTGGTACTGGTTTTTTTGATCAGTTAGCATTTGTTATTAAGTCAGGCAATGCTTGTCACCCATCAGAAGTTGAAGGAGATGATATTGAGGGCAAGCCGGGTTGTATCGATGATCTTGAAGGTCCTCAATTTGCTATTTATAACTTTGATTTCGCGGCGATATTTGAAGGTATGTTAGGTAGTGAAGAAGCTGCCACGGCAGCCTTACAGTTCCCTTATAATTTAGGTGGTACTTTTGATATCAGTAATACTTTTCATGGTGCTGATATTTCTCATATCTCAGTGTGGGCACGAGACCCTAGCTCTGATGATATAACAACGCGAACTATTTCAGAGCCAAGTGTTAGGTTATTGTTTGCATTAGGTTTGTTGATGATATTTATGCGCTTCAAAAAGCAACATGGCATTTTATAGAAGTAAGGGTTATAAAATAGACAGGTTTACATGAGCTTTATTAAAGATAAAAAAGGCTAAATTACTTAAGTAATTTAGCCTTTTTTTAGTTATAGAACTAACTTTATCTGTTTATCTTGCTAGTTAAGTAATTTGTTATTTGGGTAGTTAGCCGTAAGTACTTGCATAGCATTTGCTTTTAAATCGGTAAGTCCTAACTTATCGTAACTTTCAATCATGATTTCTAATGCTTGCTCTATTTCAGGGCTGGGTGCGAAGTACTCAACAACATAGCGACCGCGATTTGCAGCAGAAGCATAGGCTTCACGCTTGATATAATATTTAGCAACCGCAATTTCATAACTGGCTAAGCGAGATTTTATGGAAATCATGCGTTTACGAGCATCAGCAGCATATTTACTGTCTGGGAAGTCAGTGATAATGGTTTTAAAGTCATTAAAAGCACTACGTGAAGCTTCAGGATCACGGTCGGTGCGATCTATACCGGCCATATCTTGAAATAAATTTTCTTCCGTAGAGATATTGATAAGCGCACGCATATAATAAACATAATCAACATTTGAGTTGTTTGGGTTTAAGCGTAAAAATCTATCGGATAAAGCAATACCTTGTGCCGCATCACCACTTTTGTAATAGGCATAGATCAAATCAAGTTGTACTTGGTGAGAAACTGGCCCAAAAGGAAAGCGTGAATCTATTGCACCAAGTATTTGAATTGCTTTTTGATATAAGCCATTGTCGAGTGCAAATCGAGCATCGACAAATAGCGCTTGTGCTGATTTATCAGGAACCTTCTCTAGGTCATCATCTGAAGATGAACAGCCAGTTAGGGCTAATGCTAATACGGTTAAAATAATTTTTACTGTCAATTTTGCCATGAAATTTATTATCGCTACTTTGTTTTAATTAAAATAAATATCAAACCACCGCGTAAACGGGTAAAATGTTTCTATATTTAAGAACAATACCAATTTAATTGGTATTGGCATTCTACCCTAGCAACCTTACCTTGCACAGTGCAAATGGTAATTTGATTCATTCGCTAGGTTTAAACCAGTTAAAAGAGAATTTAATGTCAGAAATAATTCAACATAAAGATACCGTGCCTGAGTCATGTTTAGGTAAACGGTTTGACCAAGCATTAGCGATAATGTTTCCTGATTATTCACGTTCACGAATAAAAGAGTGGGTTTTAGCTGGGCAAGTGAGGGTAAATGGAAACGTTTTAATCATTCCTCGTGAAAAAATGTATGGTGGTGAAGAGATTGAAATCAATGCAACAGTTGAAGCTGAGATACGTTTTGAAGCACAAAACATCCCGTTAAATATTGTTTATGAAGACGAATATATTTTAGTGATAAATAAACCTGCTGGTTTAGTGGTTCATCCTGGAGCAGGTAATCCTGATGGCACCGTATTAAATGCTTTATTACATCACTGTCCTTCGCTTAATGTAGTACCAAGAGCTGGTATTGTGCATCGTCTTGATAAAGACACTACGGGTTTAATGGTTGTTGCTAAAACAATTGCCGCACAAACAAACTTGGTAGAGGCTTTACAATTACGTGAAATTACCCGTGAATATGAAGCCGTAGCCAATGGTTTGATGACTGCTGGCGGTGTTGTTGATGAGCCGATTGGCCGTCATTCAACAAAACGTACACAAATGGCCGTTTCATTTGTTGGTCGACCTTCAGTAACACATTACCGTGTAATGGAGAAATACCGTTTACATACACGTTTACGCTTACGTTTAGAAACAGGTCGTACCCATCAAATTCGTGTGCATATGTCACATATTACCCACCCTCTTGTTGGTGATCCTACTTACGGCGGTCGCCCTCGTCCGCCAAAGAACTCCACAGAAGCGTTATTAATGAAGTTGCGCAGTTTTAAGCGCCAAGCCTTACATGCTGCTATGTTGTCATTATTTCACCCTATCACTGGAGAGGAAATGACCTGGCATGCCGATTTACCTGAAGACTTTGTTGAGTTAATTGAACTTCTTCAAGAAGACAATAAACTTAATGCCAAAGACGAATACTAACGTTATTAAAAAGGCTCAAGCAACTGCCGAGCCTTTACAATTAACCAATTCAGTTATTGAATTGGTTAATTGGCCATCTATATCCTCACGTTCACCTTCAGCGTTACCGCCAATAAACGAAAAAGTATTTGCCCTACAAACAACTAGGGGTACTTCTTCCCTTGTTTTTCCGCCAAAGGTAATAAGCAAAATTTCAACAGTCGCTCCATGTCAAAATGTAGTACCGGAAGATAAAAAATCGCCTTTTGATTTTTTCAATCTTGGCTTACATGTCGGAGATACCATTGAAAAGGTTACTAACAATCGTAATCTACTAAGCAATTATATTTCACAGCAACTCACCATTAATCCTGCTAATAAAAGACCAGCGTTTAATGAGCCGATAAAAATTCAGTGGCTTGATCAAGTCCATGGTAATCAAGTGGCAGAAATAACCTCGGTTAGTAGCAAAGCTATTACTGCAGATGCCACCATCACCCGTCAAAAAAATATTGCGCTAGCCATCATGACAGCTGATTGTTTGCCTATTTTATTATCAAATACCGAAGGCAGTGAAATTGCCGCTATTCATGGTGGTTGGCGCCCCTTAGCAGCTAACATTATTGAACAAACGCTAGATAAAATGGCAAGTGACTCGGGTGATATTATCGCTTGGCTTGGACCTTGTATTGGTAAGGAGGCGTTTGAAGTTGGTAGCGAAGTACGAGATACCTTCATTAATCAAAACAAGGTGTTTGATGGGGCTTTTGTAGAACAAAAAAGTGGTAAATACTTAGCTGATCTACATGTCATTGCGCAATTACAATTAACCTCATGTGGCGTTTCAGTTATTGCAAATTTAGCTGATTGTACCTACCAAAGAACGGATAAATATTATTCCTACCGAAAAGAACAAGTCACTGGTCGTATGGCGAGTATTATTTGTCGAAGATAAGTTGCAGAAAATAATTTTATCAAGCAAGTGCTCGATAGATAATCATCATTGTTATCTCCTGTAAACGTAATTGATTACCTTCTTATTTTATATCAAGTTTAAATGCGTTAGTGTATTGAAAAATCTTATTTTACCCCTATAACTTAATTATAAGTATAGGAGAATAATTATGCGTTTAGATCGCTTTACCCAATCATTTCAAGAGTCCATTGCCGACGCACAATCACTTGCCCTTGGCAAGGATCATCAATTCATAGAACCTATTCATTTATTGTTAGCCTTGTTGAATCAAAACGGTAATTCAGTTATTGCTTTACTTAAGAGCGCAGGTATTGATGTACGTTCTTTGCGTAATAAAATTGAGGAAGCATTAACCTCTTTAGCTCAAGTTCAAGATAGTGGTGGTGATGTACAGTTATCAGCTGCATCAGGGCGATTGCTAAACCTTTGTGATAAACACGCACAAAAAATGTCAGACAAGTATATTTCCTCTGAATTATTTGTACTGGCAGCACTCGATGATAAAGGTATGTTGGGAAAAATTCTTGCCGAGTTAGGTGCAAGCCACTCACGTATTAAATCAGCTATTGAGCACATTCGTGGTGGAGAAAAAGTTGAAGATCAAAATGCTGAAGATGTTCGTCAAGCATTAAACAAATATACCGTTGATTTAACCGAGCTAGCAGAGCAGGGCAAGTTAGATCCTGTTATTGGCCGAGATGATGAAATACGTCGAACATTGCAAGTTTTACAACGTAGAACAAAAAATAATCCTGTATTAATAGGGCAGCCAGGTGTCGGTAAAACAGCCATTGTTGAAGGGTTAGCTCAGCGTATTGTTGATCATGAAGTTCCCGAAGGTTTAAAAAACAAACGAGTATTATCACTTGATATGGGTTCACTCGTTGCCGGGGCAAAATATCGTGGTGAATTTGAAGAGCGCTTAAAAGCCGTGTTAAATGAACTGTCTAAAGAAGAAGGGCAGGTAATTCTCTTTATTGATGAGTTGCATACTATGGTTGGGGCCGGTAAATCTGACGGCGCTATGGATGCAGGGAATATGTTAAAGCCAGCTCTTGCTCGAGGTGATTTACATTGTGTAGGTGCAACTACTATTGATGAATACCGTAAATATATTGAAAAAGATGCTGCATTAGAGCGACGTTTCCAAAAAGTATTAGTAGAAGAGCCAAGCGTTGAAGATACCATTGCGATTCTTAGAGGTCTAAAAGAGCGTTATGAATTACATCATTCCGTAAATATTACTGATCCAGCTATTGTTGCGGCAGCCACATTATCTCATCGCTACATTAGTGATAGGCAACTACCGGACAAAGCCATTGATCTAATTGATGAAGCTGCATCAAGTATTAGGCTGCAAATGGACTCTAAGCCTGAAGATTTAGATAGGCTGGAGCGTCGTCTTATTCAATTAAAGCTTGAGCAACGAGCATTAGAAAAAGATGAAGATGAAGCTTCAATCAAACGCTTAGCAATTATCTCAGAACAAATATCTGAGAAACAGCAAAGGTATGATGAGCTAGATGAGGTGTGGACAACTGAAAAAGCGGCACTTTATGGTGCTCATACTATAAAAGAGGAACTTGAACAGGCACGTATTGAACTTGAAGCGGCACGAAGAACTGGCGATTTAAACCGTATGTCAGAGTTGCAATATGGTCGATTACCTGAATTAGAAAAGCAATTAGATCTAGCCAGCCAAGCTGAAATGCAAGAGATGAGTTTGTTAGCCAACAAAGTCACAGATGTTGAAATTGCTGACGTGTTAAGTCGTGCAACGGGGATTCCTGTGGCGAAAATGTTAGAGCAAGAGCGTGATAAGTTATTAAATATGGAGGAGGACCTACATCAAAATGTAATCGGTCAGCATGAGGCGGTTACTTCTGTTGCTAATGCTATTAGACGCTCACGTGCGGGGTTGAGTGATCCTAATCAGCCCATAGGTTCATTTTTATTCCTAGGACCTACAGGGGTTGGCAAAACAGAGCTAACTAAAGCATTGGCTGAATTCTTATTTGATTCACAAGATGCACTAATTCGTGTGGATATGTCGGAATTTATGGAGAAACATTCTGTTGCTCGTCTTGTTGGTGCCCCCCCTGGTTATGTTGGTTATGAAGAAGGTGGCTATCTTACTGAAGCGGTGCGTAGAAAACCATATTCTGTGATCTTACTTGATGAAATCGAAAAAGCTCATCCGGATGTTTTTAATATTTTGTTGCAAGTTCTCGATGACGGACGATTGACTGATGGCCAGGGACGCACGGTTGATTTTAAAAATACAGTTATTATCATGACATCGAATATAGGCTCAGAGGTTATTCAAGAATTTTCAGGTGATAGCCAATATCAACAAATGAAAGAGAAAGTAATGGGGGTACTTGGAGAACATTTTAAGCCAGAATTTATTAACCGTATTGATGAGTCTGTTGTTTTCCACCCATTGATTGAAATGCAAATCAAACAAATTGCCGGTATACAATTACAAGCTTTGGCACAACGTTTAACAGATCAGGATCTTAATCTAGTTATCAGTGACGAGGCATTGTCGTTAATAGCGGCAGCGGGCTTTGACCCCATATTTGGAGCAAGACCTTTAAAAAGAGCTATTCAACAAGGTATTGAAAATCCATTAGCACAAAAACTCCTTGCTAATGATTTTGCTAAAGGGAGTTGTATAAAGGTAAGTGTGACAGAAGGAAAGTTGAAATTTACCGCTTGATAAAGAACTAATATACTTGCTAGTGCTGTTAGCTATGCTTACAGCACTAGCTTTATATTTATTTACTGCAGTATAGACCTTCTTGTTTTTTACTTAGGGCAAGTTTTTCAGCTTTTTCTGCATCAGTTAAAGCACGATCACCGATTGTGCCATCGTCTTTTTCTTCACTAATAAGTATCTCGTCTAATGAACTTAACATTTTCATATTAAGTCGGGCAGTTTTGCAGTTTTTCTCATAGGTTTTTTTATTTTTTTCAATGGTATTCTCACGCTGTTTATCTTGATCTTCTACTTTTTTTTCAGCTGCTTCCTGCTCTGAAATCATTTTTCTTTCTGCTTTTGATAATGCTTGAAAAGAAGAAATAGTACTGAGTTCCTTGTATTCATCACCGTGTGGTAGGTTCTGGCTGAAATGTACAACATTATTTTTATCAACCCAACGATATATGGCTATCTCTTTAGCGCTTACACTATTGATGATAGATGAAGTAAGTAGCGCAGTTGTTAATAAAGCAGTGGCGAAAGATGCTTGTTTAATACTCATGTTCAAACCTTATTCTTTGACTTATTGATAATGATGAAACGGATCTGATAGCTGATTTGTTTTACTTAGTCGACTTAATCAGTATAGCTTTATTTTTGTGTTGATAAGCTAGCAAATTATCAATTCAATGACAAATAGTTAATATTATTGAGTTTCTTATATAAAACCTAAAATATAGCAAAAGTTGAGGTGTCGGATTTTTTTACACTCAATGTTAGCACTGTTAATTCACGGTATTTAATTGGTTAATGGCGTGTTAACTCACTGTATTGTAATGTAAATATTATTTGGGCGTGATAATTGCTATATGACTAGGTATGTTGAAGAGAATGTTGTTCATCAACAGTTTTATGAACAAACTCACTATCAACTCAATAAAAAATAATTGTCACATAATAATTAGGAAGTCACATGTTAAATAAATTAATTTTGCGCGCTGTATTGTCACTATCATTAGCTTTTAGTCTTGCAGGTGCTGCTAACGCAGCATTAATTACACAAGATCTTATCTCTGATACTGCTGGTGGTATTATAGGATCTATTACTATTGATACAGTAGGTGTGGATGAATTTGATACGGTAAATAGTTGGGTATCATTTGACTTTTTCGGCTTTGAAGCTGAGACAGCATTCCTTTTTGCTGCAGTAATCGATACCAATGACTTTTATGCAGGTATTTTGTCTTTAGATTTTGATGTAAATGATAGCTGCTCTGGCTGTGAATGGGCATATAATGGCTTTGCTGGAGCTGGTATTAATGGCATGGTAGATATATTTGATATTGCTAGTGGAGACATTATGTTTTTTGCTGATGATGTCGTGTTAGGTCAAGCAACTGTCGTACCTACTCCTGCTACCTTAGTTCTATTCTTAACAGCTGTTGCTGGTTTAGCTTCTCGTCGTAAAAAAGCTAATTAAGACTAAACAACATTTTTAATGCTTTCTCAGTAACAAATTGACTAAGCTAAAATGATATATAAAGGCTTTACTTAGGTAAGGCCTTTTTTATGCCTGCTATTTGCCTCTTTAGAGCTTTTGTTAGTGTGTTGGTACTACCATCAATCACTTGAGTTTAACTTCAAGTTACTTTAACCCGAAAGAAGTGAAAGAGCATAGAGTATCTAGCGTAGCGGAGCTTATTGTAATTATCCGCTAACTTAATTTCATTAACTCTCAATATGCTATTACAGTAATAATGCATTGTTTATTACGTCTCAAAGAGTGTGTCATGCCAATGACCATCAATTAAATCTGTTCAGCAAATAATAGAGAGCTACAATTTTAATGCTTTATAAGTGCTACATCGATTGGATTAAAGATGAACTTGAGATTGTAGGGCTGAAGATCATATAAATCCAGATAACATAGGTAAATTAAACATACAGTGTTTACAATTGAAATAGGTGTGGTGTTGAGCTGGACAGTTAAATAAGTGGCTTATAGGTAAATTTAAGGTTTTGATTAGGACGAACAAAGTTATATGTTTAACTTAAATAAAAAGCCCTCTTAAATAAAATTTAAGAGGGCTTTATTGTAACTGCCTACATACTCTACTTTAAGTAAGTATGCATTAAGTAGTAATTACTAGTTGTTTAGCTCAAGTACCGTTGTACCTTCAGCTTCACCTTCAGCATTAAAGTAGGTAACAGCACCCATATAAGTAGTGCCTGTTGGTAAACCTCTTGTCATGATAGTGGTGTAGTTGAAGCGACCAGCTATTGCACGACGGCTTGAAATAACACGGGTAGAGCTCTCAGCTTGATCTGCTATCCAACCAACCATAGTGTAGTCTGTAGCAGGAGCATCACCAGTTGAGTAACCGTGAATCATAGTTACATATACATCACCAACAGCAGAATTTTCAGCTGGTTCAGGGTTTGTTAATACAACATTTTCGTTTGAACCACCATTTAATGAGTTAGCAACTTGCACACAGTCCCAAGCAATACAACGATATACGTATAGATCAAGATCTGATCCTTCCTCAGCTACAAGTGTGTCAGCTAAGCTAAAGCGAGCAACTTGTGTACCTTCAGGAACATGGAACATATGGTAGTTTGTACCAGCACCCAAGAATTCAAACTCTTGTGCAGGATCTGCTTCTACGTTACCAGCAACACCAAATGGTGCAACTAAACCTGCATATGAAATACTGGTAGTGCCAGAGTAAAGCATTTTAACAGGGAAGCGGATACGACCGCGATTTAGATCACCTGAAATTACTTCAGGTACTTCAATGGTAACCGTTGGGATAGCTTTAATTGCAAGTGGTAAACGTACTGAATGACCAGCACTGTCAGTCCAGGTGATTGCACCAAATTCCCAGGCATTAACTTCAGTAGCATCAGTTTTGCTAAATGTTAACGCAAAGCTAGCTTTACCGTCAGCATCGATATCTAACATTGAAGATTCAGTTTCATTACCATCAGCATCAAAAGTTTTCACACTAACTTCAAAACCAGCAGGGGCTTCAATTGTTGCAGTGTAAGAAGATGCTATTGAGGTAGCATTTGAAACCGTTCTGAAAATAGTTTCAGGTTCAAGTAACTCAGCAATGGCAATTGATGGAAGGTTTAATTGGCTGGCATCAGAGCTAAAACCAGCAGCATCTAAATCAGCACAACTTGTATCATAAGCAGATACAAACTCTTCTTTGTCTTGTCCACAAAGAAATCCTAAATAATCTGCAAGGTTAGTATCAAACAATAATCCAGGATCTAAAGCAGAAACAGGCGCTACATGGCCAGACCCGAAATCATATGGGTCAGCTTGGGTTGCACCATCTTCTTTAGTTAGGTTCTGACGAGCAGTTGTCATCATCGCTGATTTAATTTGTGCCGGTGTCCAAGAGCTATTTGACTCTTTAAACAAGGCAGCTAAACCGGCGATATGTGGGCTAGACATTGATGTACCTTGTAAGTACTTGAATGTTTCACCAGCACCGCCAAACATAGGAGCAGAAGTTGTTGCTGCAAGGATTCTAACACCAGGTGCAGTAATATCAGGTTTGATAACATCGTAAGTATTTAAGTTAGGTCCACGAGATGAGAAGCTTGCAATGGTATTGCCTACTTCAACCGCTTCACCTGAAGCTGAGGTGTCTGTAAAGCTAACTGATGTACTTTCAGCGGCAATGCTAGCTGCTAATGCCTGTCCATCATCAAAAGATATCATTGAACCCGTAATAGCTACTTCAGGATCAGAACCACCCATTTCAGAAGGTGTAGCACCATCATACGTATAAAGAACTACTCCGATAGCTCCTGCGTTTTGAGCATTGATAAATTTTTCTGTGAATGCACATGAACCACGAGCAATCAGTGCAATTTTACCAGCTAAATCTTCAGGATTAGTTAATGGTGCATCATTACAAGCTTCAGTAGGTAGTGCTATAGCAAGTTCACCTGAAAGGCCGGCCGTCGCAGGGGCAAATCCAGATGGAACAGACATAAGAGCAGTACCAGCAAGTGAGCCAGTAGTAACATCTAATGCTTTACCAATAACAATTGAAGTACCATTGTAAGTTGAAGCTGCAACACTTGTTACCCAAGGGGCAGGGGTACCAACAGTTTCTTTATCTGGACCACTATTACCAGCTGATACCGCAACAAATACACCAGCTGCTGCAGCATTTAACATAGCAGCTGTAGAAGGAATAGTTAAATCAGTTCTACTACCACCGATAGAGTAGTTGATTACATCAACACCATCTGTAACTGCAGCATCAATTGCCGCCATAGTATCACCGTAGAAACAACCTGCTTCATCACCACCTTCAGGGTTTTTATAATCACTGTTCCAACAAGCTTTATATGCAGCTATTCGTGCACGAGGTGCCATACCTGAAACAGTACCTGCAGGAGCGCCAGATAATACTGCAGCAACACCTTCGTTACCACCAGCAGTACTTGCTGTATGACTTCCGTGACCATCAGCATCACGCGGTGAATCAAATTCACCTAATTCATATTGAATGTCATATTGAGTACTAAAACTCGCGCCGAAGTAGCGTGCACCAATTAATTTATTATTACAGCTGAATGCTTCATCAGTACCTGTATCACAAGCACCTTGCCAACCTAAATCTGAAGGGTCAGTATAAGAGCCGTCATCGGCAAAGCTTGGGTTTTCAGGCCAAATGCCCGTATCAATAACACCAATGATGACACCTTCACCTTTAACATTCATAGTGTGTTGACCACCAGGGCCAGTTAAACCTAGAAATTCAGGGGTATTTGATGTGTTAATGACTTCTAATCTATCTTCCCAAACGCCAACAACATCAGGATGAGATTCAAGTTGTGCTTTTTGTTTAGCATTAAGCTTTGCAGTAAAGCCATTGTAAGCATGTTTAAAGGAGTGCAATATATTGATTGAACCAATAGAGCCAGCAACTTGCTTTTGTTTGTTTTCAAGAGCTTTAGTATAAGCTTTCATCGCAGGTGTATAAGCGTTGTAGTTATTACCTGTGTTGGCAACTAATTGGTTAGTTGGTAAAAGTTCACCAATGTCTTGAGCTTGAGCTATTGCAGTATTACCTTTTAACTGAACAATATAGCTAGTTGCTTTTTGTTTACTACTAACTTCATTTCCTACTGATTTAAATTTACTGATATCACCAGTAACTTCATTAGCAACGACAGTGCTTGATGCAGCTGCAGTAATTGCTATTGTAATCAGACTCCCTAGAATGGATTTCTTAAAATGCATCTTTATCTCCGGTTTATTGTTATTTCTTCGCTGTGCATATCTATTGCACTTTCATTATCCACATTGCTAATTGAGCAATGAAAAATAGCGAGTGTAATGTATAAGCAAAAATGATGCCCTTGTTGCATAGGTGTTAACAATTGTTAATGAAGAGTATTGTTTATGCAACATAGAGGCTGCATAGCTAGGTGTACATAAGTTGCTCACATGTTAAATATGTAAAGTTAATTTACATATATACCCAGTCATAATGCAATTCTAATCAGTTTCACTGCTTGTATATTGTATTCAGTTATCGTAACTATTTGTTTTTAAAGGTGGTGCTTGTACTTGTTTGTTTTTGAATAGATATTCACTGCACTGTAAAAAAAACTGACACCTTGTTTTATTACTATCGCATGTGTTTATTATCATTTACTGATATCTTTTTGGGTTTGTTGTGCGTTTAGTATGATTTATAATCAAACAGTTCAAAAGATGAAAAAAAGGCTTGAACATAAGTGAAGTCACTCTATAATGCGCTCCAGTTCCAAGGGGTTCACGTAAATTGAATCATCAAAGGGCTGTTTTGATAAGTTATCTCTTACCTTTTAAGGTAAATTAGTTAACTTAACGTGAAGTTTTAAAGTGTTTTAAAATACTTTACTTTCTTTTTAAGAAAAACGTTGACATCAAAACTCGGAAGCGTATTATACGCCTCCTACTTCGGGGCTACAGCAACGAGGTCAAGCAAATAACGAATGCGATTATTTGCTCCTAACCTTCTCTAAGGTTAGATTCTTTAACAAT
>Ga0209292_1005843_pt1 | contig 12368 bp, 7 predicted proteins | sample GOMGulsemesocosm_2_FD_184634 | JGI IMG/M metagenome (GOLD analysis project Ga0209292, IMG submission 184634) | Methane-oxidizing microbial communities from mesocosms in the Gulf of Mexico - GOM9C Gulf of Mexico (SPAdes) (version 2) | ecosystem: Environmental > Aquatic > Marine > Cold seeps...
TATGCACTATCATATCTAACGTTAAATGACATCACAGCAGTCTGTCCAAAAATCGTTGTAGCCCATAGTAGCACCAACATAATCAATATGTACTTGTATTCTTTCATTGAGAATCTATTTAAAAACCTATGCTTAATTGCACTCTATATCTTTTAGTATGCTAACAAAATTCACCGGAGCAGACCATTGTGCATTGTGATCCGCTTCCAACTGAAACATAGACCAACCATGTTCTTTAGCACGGGCTGCTTGAGAAGCAAAATCATCCCTTGCTGGATCGGCCCCTTTAGCAACCGTTAAAATGTAAGATGTTGGGATTTTTAACCTGTTGGGATTATTCAATTGAATCCTATCTTCCCATGTTTTTAAAGGATGAGGTACATCTTTAGGGGGGGATTGTCCTTCTGTAACCCATGGAGGTAGTATAGCGCCATTTTTCACTTTGAATTTTGGGTTCATTGCACCGAAAATTGACAGTACACTTTCATTATTTTCAGGGACAATTGCATCAATATACACAAGTTTTGAAATTCGCTCTGGTATGCTGTCTGCAACCCCAGATACAACCATTCCACCATAGCTATGTCCAACGAGAATAACATTTGTAAGTTCTTCGTAAAGTAGTGTGTTTACAATATCATTTATATGTGTATCTAGCCCCACATTTGGAGAAGCTAAGTGTACCCGCTCTCCTTGACCAGTCAACGTAGGTCGGTAGACATTACTCCCCGTTTCTGTAAGTAATGAATCCACTTTTTTAAATGCCCAACCACCTCCCCAAGCACCGTGAACAATCACAAATACCGGTTTTATATCCGTCTGAGCAACTAAAGATTGGGAGAATAAAACGCCCATAATAATTAACAAAATTGTACTGCTATACTTCATAATAGTTACTATTTTAAGAGCTTATTTCTGCGTGGACATGAAATCAGAGCTAGGAATATACCATACATCATCCTCTAAACTAATCCCACCATGCATTTCCTCTTGCACCACTCTGTCAATTATAAAAACTCCTGTTTGAGCCATTTCAGAGAAATTATATATTCCATCGTTCGGAAAATTAATCCTTGTTCTATGAATATTAAATGTATCCGAGAATTTTCTTCCAAAAGAGGCTTCCACGCCTTCCTTACCAATCATAAATCCTAAAAGTCCTCCCCAAGTAGCTGTCGGATTATCAGAATCCCATCCAGCCAAGGCCCCTATTTTAATGGTTTCTTTTAAATCTCCTTCACCATATAACAAGCTAATGATACTCGCACCAAAATTTATTCCAGCGGCAAAACAACCATTGCAATAACTGTTTTTTGAGGTTATATCATAGCCATCAGCTTGCTCCACTTGATATTTCTGGTAAAGCGCATCTCTTGTTTGCTCCCAAGGGATATTTAAAACGTATTTCTCTCTAACAAAATCATACATTTTTGCGGCATAGGAATCATTGGGTAAATTTTTACGTGCTTGATCTGCCATCCAAATCGTGTTATCTTGTATCGGTTGTTTTCTATCCACAGAAGAAGCCAATGAGTACATCGTAACATAAAATTCTGAAATCCATTCCGCATTAAATCGCGCTGTTGTTTGTATCGGAAGTTTTGACATTTTCAAAGCGATATCAGGTCGCGTAGGTGCAAAAAAACCAAAGATCTCTGTGGTTAGTTGCGCATCAATCATTTCGTAGTAATTGTTATAAATCGAATCTGTTGTATATTTTGGGTCACTCGTATCTGGAGGAGCATGGCCCTCAATCATTAAATCCAACGCCTTTTGATTAGATACCCATAGAAAGTTTTCTTCTTCTTGCTTCATATGTTTCAACCAACCGTCTCTAATTTGAGTCCCCGTTAAAACACTTGTTTTATTTGTATACAATAAATGCTGGTACATAAACTCAACATCTGTATCATCGTCACTACCCCAAATACTATCTTGATCTACAAATACAAAATCAATATTTTTAGATAAATTACTCGGTACTCCTTCTCCCCATATACTCGGTAGATCCGGTTTTCCCCAATCATCTCTAGTATAAAAATCACCTGTTTTCAGATCTCCGATATTTCCAATCTTATCCATCTCGGTCACCAAACCAGTCCAATTGGCAATGCATTGCCCCAACCAAAACCCTTGTAATTGATTTAGATATTGGCTTCTAGAAATTACGATGTCTGTAGTTTTTGGTACATAACTCTTATACACAAAACTACTATCTTTAAGTAATTTTAGGGGTTCCTCTTTCTTAATGTTACTGTTGCCACAAGAGACAAGAGCGACAGCTAGTAGAAGCCATCGCATAGAACAAATCACGTATTTAAGGGGTTGTATCATACTTTTATGTATTATTATTCAATAGTAATTACTACTTTATCTTGAGTACTGTAGATATCGGTATCAATGGTTAAAACATTATTTTTAAAGGTCCATTTTTCTTCCTTTATGTCCTTCTCATTTATAACAATTTTAGTGGGCGTAGTATGCACGCCATTTACAATAATTTGATAATTTCTATTCACAACAGCTTCTTCAAAGTCACCATCAACAGGATGAATTACAATGCTTGCTTTGCTTTCTCCACGATACTTGTAATCGATCGTTGTCCATCTATATTTATTATCTTTATAGTGCAATGTTTTCCCATCATCCTCATACAATTTAAAAGACGCATTTGCTGCTTTTGAAGGCTGATAACACGCTATAATAAGTTTATCTAACGGTTTTTGATCTGTATAATCCATATATTCAACCATCGGAATGATGGCGCCCTCTTTTACAAATAGCGGAAATTCATCAATCGATTTTGAAACCACGATCTCTTTAGGTCCTTGCACTTTCTCTCCTGAAAAATAATCGTACCACAGTCCTTCTGGAATCCATACTTTTTTGGAGGCCACACCTTCCATCCCTTTACCATCAGAGGCTGCATCCGTAATTGGTGCACAAAGTAGCGCGGAACCATACAGGTATTGTTCATTGCTATATTCAAAAGACTTTGCACTTGTAGGATAATCAAAATACATCCCGTAGCACATAAGCAATCCCTGATCAAAGGCCTTTCTATTGAGTGAATAGGTATAAGGCATTAATTGATACTTTAACTGCATTGCCTTTCTTGCCGAAGCAAGTACTTTTCCTCCCCAATCCCAAGGTTTTCTATTATGAACTAATCTTCTGTCCCAGTCCACACCTCCTGTAGCATGTAATCGATTAAAAGGTGACATAACACCTGATTGAATCCATCTTGTAAATAACTCCTTATGCTCTTCCATTTTAAGACCTTCCATATGTCCTCCAATATCGTGAGACCAATATACACCCAAATTGGAACCTTTGACTGTCAATTCTATATTAAACTTTAAACTTTCCCATGAAATATAGCTATCACCAGAAAATCCAATAGGATATTTATGATTGTCAAAACTACCTGCAACTTGCCTTGTCAATACAATCGCTCTTTTATTAGAATGCTGTTCTGTTAAACGATAGTACTCTTTTAAATTTTTAATGGAAGGGCTTCCATCCACCCAATGAAAATCCAAACCTTGATCCATCATTGGTTTTAGAAATACATCAAAGAAAGGGGCAATATGATTTGAATTCCCTTCTCCATAAAACAAGGCATTTTCAATAAATTCCCATTTCGATTCTTGGTATTGTTTTTCTGTAGCGACCAATAAAGAGTCATAGTCCATATGAGTTCTTTTTAAAAATTCCTTGGCTCTGATATCATCTCTGATAACAGCTCCTGGATGATGATTAAAACCAACGTGAAGCCCTTCTTGGTTTGACCAATTTAAAAAATTGTTCATATCCGGAAATTTAACGGAGTCGTAGCGCGTCCCAAACCAGCCATCTATATGCCAATTCATATCTGGAACGATGACATCCACTGGGATTTTCTCCTTTCTAAACCTCGCAACGATGTCTTTATAATCCTGCGCTGATAATGGTTGATACCTACTAAACCAGTTCCCTAATGCCCATTTTGGCAATAAAGGAATGTTCCCATTTACCTGTGTAAAATCACTCAAGGCCTTCTTATAGTCATCTCCATAGCAAAAAATGAATAATTCTTCCGAATCTCCTTCAGCATCATTATGAATAAGTGCATCACCCTTTACTTTTAATACCGTCCATCCTTGTCTACTTAATAAGCCCTTAGGAATAGTTACCTCTTTTGATGCAGCATTAATATCATAATCCTCATATTCAATAGTACCATCAAACTTATCCACGGACCTAATTAAGCCACCCAAGTTCTCGGTATCTATTTGCTCAATTTGAGCACTTATTAAAGAATCCTCTTTTTTAAATTCAAGACTAATTCTAGCCTTTAAATCACCCAGTCCTTTTTGATAAAATAGTTGATATTTATCCGTTGTAATAATGAGTGTTTCATTTTCTTGAGAAACATTAAAAACAATAAAATCAGATTCGTAGTTGTAATTTCCTTTGGAGACATTACTCGGCCTGACGTTTATTAATCCTGTAGATAAGACCGTAAAGGTATGATTGTCATATTCAACTATATTATTTGTAATCGTATATTCCTGACAGCCTAAAATCATCATGGCCATAGAAAAAAGAAGTAGTCCTTTTTTGATCATATAATGTTATTTTTTTGATTAAAATATTTCTTATTATTTATGTACAGTTACAACTTACTACTATGATTGCAGTTTTATTTAATTGTGTCTACCTTAAAATCAAGCGCCTTAGTATAGCCTTTATTTACAAAATTATTTTTATAAAGGCTGTTTTCTAAATAGTCATTGAGTGCTTTTTGAACTTTCGATATACCGGGTCTGTTTTCCCTCATGTTGGCATAAGAGGAACGATCACTTTTAGCATAATCCTTAATTAGATGATAATTTACGGGCTCATCAAAATTCATAATACCTTTCGTATTATTCATCTTTTTATAAGGCCAATAACACCAATTCACTTCGTTTTCATCCAACAATGCTCTGAAATCATGTATCCACTGATCGGTATTTTCTCCAGTTTCACCAACATAAATGGGTACTTGATGTTTGTCCCTAAAATCAATATACGGCTGAATCACATCCTTAGATACATCCACCCAATAAGTGTGAAATTCGTAGACCACATTCGCATCATTCAATACTTCAAAAACATCAAAATTAGTACTCCATATCGAACCGTTTAAAAATATAGTATGCTGTGAATCTACCGCTCTAATTTCTTTTATGATTCTATTATAGAGTAAAAACAATTCGTGATTTAAAACATCTAACTCCTCTTTAAAATAATGCGCTATTGGTTCATTTACGATATCATACCCAACAATAATGGCTTCGTCTTTATATTTTTTAGCGATGTTAACCCAAATTTCTGTCATTAAATCTTGTGAAGATTTACTTTTAAAAAGAAAGGGGTATCCATAACTATCATCAATATTATCACCCGTTTGTCCACCAGGAGCACAATGCATATCTAATAACACATATAGTTCTTCTTCCTTACACCAGTCTATTAATCTATCGAGATATTTAAAACCCGCGTTTCTCTCTCCCATATACAAATCATCCGTAAACATTTTATAGTTAAATGGTACACGAATATGATTACATCCGATGCTTTTTAAATATTTGATATCCTTATGAGTGATATAATTATCTAGAAAACCCTTCCAAAAAACTTTTAAACTATCAGGCCCTATAAGCTCGTGTAATAACTCATCTATTTTGTAAGGTGAATTCACCTGATCCATTTTAAACATATAGCCCTCTGGCACCAACCAGTTTCCCACATTGGTTCCTTTTAAAATAATGCGTTCTCCTTTAGAATTAACCAAGTGATCCCCTTCCGTTTTAATAAAACTGATAGGTGTAACTGTAGCGACTTCTTTCGTATCAGTAACTTTTTCTGTACAAGATGTGATTACTAATGCACTAATTATAATTCCGACTATTTGACTATAAAATCTCATTTTCTTACTGTTTTTAACTTCTTGTTATTATAAAATACTTCTAATTTATGCGGCCCTATTTGGAAAACAGCATCACTTAAAAAAATCTACCTTCTCTAAGTAACGAACTGTTATGCATTATAGAGGAACCAGCGTTGAACGTGTGAGCATCTGTATTAATGACTTCATCAAATCCGCTATTCTCGATACATTTTTCTGATGATTTTCTAAAAAAATAATCAGAAAAACACTCGAATTGACGCTAAGCATATATAATTATTTTCACTTGTTTTCTAAAAACTTCAATCTTGTATAAGGGCTTCGTTAGTCCTCAAATAGGGTTTCCATTTCTTCCAATGTTTTTCCTTTGGTTTCAGGAATAAATTTCCAAACAAATAGAATGATCAATACGATAAACCCAGAAAACAGAAAATATGGCAAGGAGTTATTCCAAATTCCTCCATCAATTTGTAATTTATTGACATCGCTTTCAACAACTATTGGAAAAGATTGTGATACAAAATAATTGGCCAACCACTGTCCTGCAACGGCTATTGACATGGCAATACTACGTACCCTGTTTGGAAAAATCTCTGATAATATAACCCATACCACAGGTCCCATAGACATGGCAAATGAACCAATAAATATTAAAACCCCTATCAAACTAATAATGCCTTCAGCAGCAGAAATTGTCGGAATACCTGCTGAATTTAATTGTGAATAATCACTAAAATACAAGGTGAATCCCATCATTAAAAAACCTATTAACATTCCAAATCCTCCAATGATAAGCAAGGGTTTTCTACCCCATTTATCTACGGTAAACATAGCGATGAGCGTAAATATCAAATTGACGGCAGCCAATAAAATTTGTTGTAATAACACATCCTCTTTCCCAAAACCTAATGCTTGTTCAAAAATATCTGCTCCATAATACAACACGGCATTTATACCCGTAAACTGCTGTAATACGGATAGAATAGTCCCTATGATTATAATTGGCAGTATTGATTTTGAAAATATGGATACCTTTTCAGTAGTTCCTTCAGAAAGAATAGAAGCACTAATCTCAGCAAATTCTTTTGCCGCTTTTTCTTCCCCGTGAATACGAATTAAAACATCCCTTGCCTCCTCTTCCTTTCCTTTTACCATTAGCCATCTTGGGCTCTTAGGAACTAAAAACAATAACGATAAAAATAAGACTGCCGGAATTAATTCTGACCAAAACATATACCTCCATCCTGTGGAAATACTCTCCGCTTCACTCAGTCCATTTCCAATAAAATAAGTGACAAGAAATACTACAAAAAAACCAATAACTATGGCCAATTGATAGAATGTAACCAAGGTACCTCTTTTTGCAGCAGGGGCAATTTCTGCAATATACATAGGGGCATTCATGGAAGCCATTCCTATAGCAATTCCTCCAAGAATTCTAAAAAACACCATCAAGGATACTGTTTCAGGAAGAATACTCGGTAACCCAGAGCCCCATGCTGAAATAGCGAACAATAATGCCGCAATAATTAAGGAGTTTTTTCTACCTATAGACTTGCTTAACACTCCCGAAAATGCCGCTCCTACAAGCGCTCCTAGCAGGGCACTACTCACAATAAAACCTTTTAAGGCCCCTGTCAATTCAAAGTATTTTGAAAAATAGAATTGCGTACCATTGATGACGCCCGTATCATATCCAAATAATAGCCCTCCTAGGGTGATTACCATGGTGATAAAATAGATATTTACTCGTTTATTCGCTTTATTACTCATTATGAAATATAAAATTATTTGATACAATTGCTTAAAAATGAACACGTTTCTCCAAGGGACACGAAGTAGACTTTTAAAAATCCACTTTTCTCCCTAGGCATAACTCTGTGAATCAAGCCTTCAATAAAGAAGGCTTGATGTATTTATATAAATGATGGTATTATTTAATCGTTACCTTCAGCTTCTTTGAAATATTATCTGAGGCATTTCCTACATAGATCTCATAGGTTCCTAATTCCAAATTCCAATCAGAAATAGTTTCATCGTAAAAGGCTAGATTGGCAACTGGGATTGAAATTTCTACAGTTTCAGTACTCCCTTTTTGAATCACTACTTTTTTAAAGCCTTTTAATTCTTTAGTCGCTCTATGTACCGATGATTTTGACTTCCCTACATACACTTGAATAACTTCTGCCCCTTCCATGTCTCCACGATTAGAAACGGTACAGCTAATTTTAATTATAGCTTCCGATGGGTATATTTTTTTATCCGCGCTTACCTCTGTAATATCAAAAGAGGAGTACGACAAACCATGACCAAAAGCGAAAAGAGGTTTTACTTTTTGAGTATCATGCCATCGGTAGCCGACCAAAATATCTTCCTTATATTCTTGATCTATCCCATCACCAGGATAAGAAATCTCACCAAAATGATGCGCTGCATTGTCTGTTAACTTGGCTGGAAAAGAAAATGGAAGTTTCCCTGAAGGATTCACATCTCCACTGATTACATCCGCCAACGCATGTCCGGCTTCACTTCCTAAATACCAGCCTTGCATTAAAGCCTTTACTTTTGACAACCATGGCATTGCTACTGCATTACCACTTACCAAAACAACACCTACGTTCTCATTCACTTCTAAAATTGCTTCCAAAAGAGCATCCTGACCAAAAGGAAGTCCAAATTCTAATCTGTCTCCACCTTCACAATCTTGATGGTGGTTTTTATTTAAACCTCCAAAAAACAGTACGATATCCGCTTTTTTTGCTGCTTCTAATGCTTCTTGTTGCAGTACTGCTGCATCCAATTCTGAAGGAATCACTCGTCCATACGCTGGAGGTCCAGAAGCATAGCCTAAGGCATGGATTATTGTGGCATTGGTATACCTTTCTCTTAGTCCTTGCAGTGGAGAGATTTCATTTTTAGCTTTTAACTCAGAAGAACCACCTCCAGGGGTCATTTTACGAGTCGCATTTTCTCCAATCACTGCTATCGTGATCTTCTTATCTGCATCAATCGGAAAAAATGAATGGTTGTTTTTTAATAAAACGATACCTTCACTGGCCACTTCACGCGCCACTAACAGGTGTTCTTTATTATTTGCTCTTCCAAAGCCACGCTCCTTATTCATCGTAGTTCTAAACATCAAACGTAAAATTCTACGCACTTTGTCATCCAGTACTTCTTCCTTTATTTCTCCTTTTTTAATCATTTCTAAAAAAGGATAGGCTAAGTAGTATCTATCATAAGCATTCTTTATGCTTGAGGTCAATCCATCCGTTCCAGTCCCCATCTCCATATCCAAACCATAAAGAGCAGATTCCTTAGTGTCATGTGCAGAGCCCCAATCTGAGATTACCACACCGTCAAAGTTCCAATCAGATTTCAATATTTTATTTGTCAAGAATTCGTGATGTGTTGTATGTTGCCCTCTAAATTTATTATAGGCTCCCATTACGGACCAAACATCCCCTTCCAAAACGGCCGCTTTAAAGGCAGGTAAGTAGATTTCATTCAAGGCTCTATCACTTACTTTCACATTGATATGACTACGCCATATTTCTTGATTGTTCAATGCGTAATGTTTTAAACAAGCAGCCACTCCGTTTTCTTGAACACCATGAATATAAGGCACCACCATAACAGACGCTAGGAATGGATCTTCTCCCATGTATTCAAAATTTCTACCATTCATAGGGGTTCTATATATATTCACTCCAGGGCCTAACAAAACATCTTTTTTTCTATACCGTGCTTCTTCACCCACACTGATACCATAATTTTTAGATAAAACAGGATTAAACGTAGCAGCCAAACAAGTTAAAGCAGGGAATGCTGTGATAGAATCGTTGGTCCAATTAGCATATCCCCAATTGTCCCAATTTATTTCTCCTCTTACTCCATGTGGCCCATCAGACATCCATACTTCAGGTATTCCTAATCTCGCAACACCGGGTGTACTAAATTTAGATTGTGCATGACACATTGCTATTTTTTCCTCTACGCTTAGCAATTCAAGAATACTGTCAATTTTTTGGTCTATCTCCGCTTTTTCATTTTGACTAAAACCAAGGCTTAGTACTAATAAAAAAATAACAGTTAATGCATTTTTTCTCATAATTAAAATAGTTTTATCTTTTAGTAAAGTTAAAATTCTTATTCGATAAATCAATAGAATTGAATATAATAAACACCTTAAAATCAAGAACTTTTAGTTCCTTGTTTTTATTGATGAAGAAAATTTAATAATTTTATTTCAAGTTAATTTTATTTACTCGTATTATTCTAAAATAATACTTTGAATTGCACGAGCCGGAACAGTAATGTTTGCCATTTCTCCATTTATAGTAATGGTATATGATATTTCCGAATCACTTTGATTCATGGCCACAATTACTACGCTTCCATCGGTGTTTACGAATGCCGTTGACATTAGAGAGTTGGCACTAGAAACACTACTAACACGTTTTGCTCCAGGGCGGATAAATTTTGAAAAATGCCCAATATAATAATAGGAATTTGTAAACGTTAAGACGTCTGTAATTGTATTTCCATGTACGGGAGCAAAGCATAAATTTCCCACGTGATTAGGTCCACCTTCTTGATTCAATAATATGTTCCAATCTGTCCAAGCCACGGTGCCATTATTAAAATCGTTGATCATAGACCTCCCATAACGTTCTGCTAATGTTGGATCTTCTATACGATTGATATCATAGCCTTCATTACATCCTTCCGTAAAAATTAAATTTTTATCAGGAAAAGCTTCTTGTACATGACTCACATTTTCAAACATAGGTACTCCGTCTTTCCAATCCTCATACCAATGAAATCCGGTTCCCCAAACATATTTCGCTGCCTCAGGGTCATTTAAAATGGTTTGTGCTCTTTGGAATAATAAATCGCGATTATGATCCCAAACAATTATTTTTTTATCTCCAAGTCCTTCTTTTTCAAGAGTTGGTCCTAAAAAGTTTTTTAAAAAATCACGTTCTTCCGCTGCGGTATAAATACAAGATTCCCAACGTTGGATAGCCATAGGCTCATTTTGTATGGTTAACCCCCAAATAGGAATTCCTTCTTTTTGATATGCTTTTATAAATTTAGCATAGTAATTTGCCCATGGTTGATAAAACGCTTCCAGCAATCTCCCTCCTTCTAACATATTGTTATTGGATTTCATAAATGCAGGTGGAGACCAAGGACTCGCATACATCGTTAGACTACCACCTGCTGCGGCAATCGCTTTTTTTGTAAACGGAATACGATATGTTCTATCATGAGCAATGCTAAAACTTGAAAGCTCCACATCTCCTTCGTCTATGTATGTATAACTACCACTTGAAAAATCGCAACTGTGGATAATGGTTCTTCCTAAAGAATAACCAATTCCTTTATCTACGGAATAATAGCTCTCCATAAACTTCGCTTGATTCGCTTCGCTTAACTTAAAAAAGGTTTCTGCAGCTGCATCCGTCAGGGCAGCACCAATTCCCAATAATGTTTGAAATTTCTTTGTGGTATCTACTACAATATCAACAGAAGTTTCTAGGGGTTGTTTCCAAGCACCGAACACCACTTCATCCGTCATTTTCAACTTAATGGTATCGTTACTTACTGTTGTATAAACAAGGTTTACATTTTTCTTTTTAAGTTTTATTTCGTTCTTTTCGTTAGAAGTAGGTTTTTCAGTATTTGAAATATCACTTCCACAACTACACATTAAAATGGATAGTACAAAGCAGGATAACACACTACTTAAGACATTTTTTTTAGACATTATTTACGTTATATTAAGATTTAAAAATCGTGGTAAAAGGTACTTATACTGTGACCATTTACACACTTTATATGTTATTGATACACCCTTACATAATCAATTTCCATTGATGATTTGCTAAACTCTTTATCAATTACGCCCCCAAAGCTACCTCCCATAGCAACATTTAGAATTATAAACTGATTGTTAGTGTAAGGCCATGTATCTGAATTTTTAGTTGAAGGATGATATCTATAATAAACCACATCATCCACACGGAAAACCATTTCATCACTTGTCCAAGTTACAGCATAGACATGAAACTCCGTTGACACATCCGCTAAATATTTACTGCCATGATTCTTTGTATTTCCAAAACTAGAGGGCGTATGCAGTGCACTTTGAATGGTACCTTGATTATTTCCTACATGTTCCATAATATCAATTTCACCACATGCTGGCCAACCCACCGTTGGAATATTATTACCAAGCATCCACAATGCAGGCCAAGTTCCACCACCTTTTGGTAGTTTCGCTCTAATTTCTACCCTACCATGGGTGAAATCAAATTTATCTTGTGTTTTCATTCGAGAAGACGTGAACTCAGCTCCTTCATAGGCTTCACGTTTTGCGGTAATTTTTAGAATCCCTTCTTTTATAATTACATTCTCTTTTCTCTTT